>Ga0306865_1000076_pt1 | contig 57015 bp, 56 predicted proteins | sample AntRauTorckE5431_FD_190441 | JGI IMG/M metagenome (GOLD analysis project Ga0306865, IMG submission 190441) | Saline lake microbial communities from Rauer Islands, Antarctica - Metagenome Torckler E5 #431 (v2) (version 2) | ecosystem: Environmental > Aquatic > Non-marine Saline and Alkaline >... | reverse complement strand
ATCTGTAATATCCTTTAACAGATTATCACGATCTAGAGTGGATAATAATAGTATTTCCTCTTTTAAATTATCTATGTTCATAATCTAAATATACATATAATAGCTGTATTAAACTAGAGCCATTATTAATTAAAAAAAAGGAGCGACTTAAAAAACCGCTCCTTCGCCTTTTTGTCTAAAAGGTATAAGTAGGGCAACTAATACAGAAATAAATACACTTCTTTAATTTCGAACAAGGTAACAGCTATTGCTCTATATATCGAATGAAAATAAAATACAGTAATATGCTTGCTAATTCGCTGTTTGTGTAACAGATGTGTTACAATAGGAAATAAAAAAAGGGCTACATCTCTGTAACCCTTTGATTTTACTGGTGGTCCCACTTGGACTCGAACCAAGGGCCACCTGATTATGAGTCAGGTGCTCTAACCAGCTGAGCTATGGGACCAAGGCTGATTATTATTTAAGAGTGCAAAAATAAGTATAAGTTTACTATCAACCAAAGTAATTCTTCACTTTAATTAAGCTCGATCTTCACAAAGTTCTATGAGCACGCCATGGTTGCCTTTGGGGTGTAAAAACACAATAGATTTATGGTCAGCACCAGGCTTAGGCGACTCACTTAGGAGTTGAAAACCTTCTTGCTGTAACCTAGCCATTTCAGCGGCGAGGTTATCTACAAAAAAGGCGATGTGGTGAATACCTTCCCTTTGCTTGCTGAGGTATTTGCCAATTGGGCTATCGTCTCGCGTGGCTCCTAGTAGCTCGATCTTACTTTCTCCACATTCAAAAAAGACAGTTTTCACACCTTCTCGTTCCACGGTTTCCGTTTTGTAAGGAGAAGCTTTAAATAAGGTTTCATAGGTTTTTGTAGCTGCCTCTAGGTCGTTAACAGCGATGCCAATATGTTCTATTTTTTTGATCATAAGAGGTGAATTTTTAAATTTAAATGCGCTAAAGTTTACAGAATTTACAAAACTAGCATTTATATAATTATTCTACCTTTGCAGTATGGAATCAAATAGACAAAAAAAAATTGCGGGAATACTTCAAAAAGATTTAGCTGAAGTGATTCAACTTGAGTTGAAAGCGGCGGGTACTCAAAACTTAATTATCTCGGTGACCAAGGTGAGGGTGACTCCAGATTTGCTGCAAGCTAAGGCGCATTTAAGCATTTTTCCTTCTGAAAAGTCCGAGCAAATTGTGGAAGAAGTTAGAACCTTGAAATCCAAAATAAAGCATCTGGTCGCCACGCGAACCAAGCACCAGTTGCGACGTATGCCAGAACTAGAGTTCTTTAATGACGATTCTATAGAGTACATCACTGACTTAGAACAAGCTTTTAAGGGAAAAAATGACCCTATCAAAAACCCTGACCTATTGAACAAGCGTAAGAAAAATTGAATATTTCTTTTTACATCGCTAAGCGCTACTTCTTTTCCAAGAGTTCCAACACGGCTATAAACGTCATCACTTGGATTGCCTCTATAGGGGTCATCGCTGGTGCTTTAGCTTTGTTTATTGTCTTATCTGCTTTTTCTGGACTTAAGGAATTTAGCTTATCCTTTACCAATAAATTCGATCCAGACTTAAAAGTGTTTTCTAAAGTAGGAAAGACATTCAACTTAGAGTCTAGTCAACGGTCTGCTTTATCGAATAATCCAGATATCGTTCGCTATTCTGAAGTGATTGAAGAACGCGTTCTACTGAGTTTTAAATCTAAAAACACGCCAGGCTTTATCAAGGGTGTTGACACTACCTTTAAAAGTATCAACGCCATAAAGTCGAGTATATTTTTGGGCCAATGGATAGAAAATGACGCTTACCAAGTAGTGTTAGGAAACGATTTGTCTAGGAAACTTTCTGTAGGAGTCAGAGATTATACGGGTCTTCTAAAGTTTTATGTTCCCAAACCAGGCAAGGGACAAATTCTAGATGTAAAAGAGGCTTTTAGAACGGCTAATGCTACGGTGACAGGAATTTACTCTATCAATGAAGAGTTGGATAAAAAATATGCCTTTACAGATATAAATTTCGCCAGACAATTGCTACAGTTGAAACACAATGAAGTGACGTCTCTGGAACTGCAAATTGCCAAGTCAGCCGATATAGCTTCAGTAAAAAAAGAAGTGGAGGACATTTTTGATAGTCAAGTGCTGGTAAAAGATAGGATTCAGCTGAATGATAGTCTTTATAAAATGTTGAATACAGAAAATCTGGCGGTGTATCTTATTTTTACTTTAGTGATTATCATAGCTCTTTTTAATGTGATAGGATCTATCATCATGGCCGTACTAGAAAAGCGACAAAATTCTAAAACTCTTCTGAATTTAGGCTTAACCGAGATCGAGATACAGCGAATTTTCTTCTTTCAAGGTAGCCTAATGAGTATCGCTGGTGGTATCATAGGTCTTTTTCTTGCGATTATAGTGGTCTTGTCCCAACTTCAGTTCCGATGGATTATGATTACCCCAAATTTAGCGTATCCCGTAAGACTGGAAGTCATAAATATTTTTATTGTGTTCTTTACTATAACAAGCCTTGGCTTATTAGCCTCCTATATATCTTCGCAAACGGTGAAGCGCTCCCTAAAGTAATTTAATTCGGTATAAAAACTCTTTTGTGTGTTCTTGACTAACTGTATCCAGTGTGAATTTCCCTTAAGATAGAAACGGATTATGTGCGATATTTAAAGGACAAATCAGTAATGAATAAAAAAGTTTGTCTAGTACTAAATAATCGATACAGTTTCTTAAAACAAAAAGTCCATTCAAAATTGAATGGACTTTTTGTTCTTATAATAGCTATAGATACTAACTACTCTCCCAAAATCATAAGGTTGTTTTCTCTATTCACATCGGCCATTAGACCACTTGGGTCAATTTCAATTTTTTCAATCTCGTATTGAGCTGTGGGAATTTCCAAGGTATAAGTTGGATAGGCCCAAGCCCAATTTTCCTGAATATTATTAGCCTCTGGCTTTGTCCATCTCATAAGTCTTAAAGGGATATAATACGTCTCTGAAGTACCTCCCTTAAAGTCAACTTTTACTTCAATAGGCATTGGAGTAAGAGCAACTCGTTCAAGAGTTACTAAAGTGGTTTCAGATTCAACACTCACGCCTTTTACAGCATAATCTATTGTATTGGTCGTTCTTGTCCAGTCGTTGAGGTACCAACTTAACTCAGCTCCACTTACTTTTTCAGCAATACGTATAAAGTCATTTGGCGTTGGGTGCTTAAACTTCCACTCATCGAAATAGCGATTTAGGGTGTTATCCAAATTCTCTTGTCCAATTAAATAGCCTAGCTGAGCTAAAAATACAGCTCCCTTTGAGTAAGCAGTCACGCCATAGGCTCTGTTGTATTCATAGCGATCGGCATGAGTGGTTTGAGGTTGTTCAAGACCAGAATTAGCGAGATTTGTATAGCCTTTATAAGTTCTTGCAAATACATTATCTTTATTTTGATCCATCACCTCATTCATAGCTAAAGCAGAAATATAGGAGGTAAAACCTTCGTCCATCCATTCATGCTGAGCTTCATCTGTTGCTAAAATATGCTGAAACCAAGAATGAGCCATCTCATGTGCGGTGACTCCTACTAAGCTACCAAATTCTCTTTCTCCAGTAATAAGTGTACACATCGCATATTCCATACCTCCATCACCTCCTTGTATAACAGAGTATTGATCGTAGGGATATGGGCCAATATGCTCATTGAAAAAGTCCAATATATCTGACGTCTTAGATTGTAAATTCTTCCAATTTTCAATAATCTCCTCATTATTCTTATATAAAAAGTGAAGGGTAGTGCCATCGCTTCTAGTGATCTTATCATGGATATAGTCTTTGTCTGCCGCCCATGTAAAGTCATGTACATTTGGCGCATTAAAATGCCAAGTGAGCTTTTTCCCTCTCCGTCTTACTCTTTCTCCATCATCTTCATAACCATAACCAACTTCGTTGGGGTTTTGTACATATCCAGAACCTCCCAAAATAAAGTCTTTATCTATGGTGATCTTAACATCGAAGTTTCCCCAAACACCATGAAATTCTCTAGCGATATAAGGGTCTGCATGCCAGCCTTCAAAATCATATTCTGCCATTTTAGGATACCATTGCGTCATAGAAAGTTCAACACCTTCTGCATTATTTCTTCCAGATCTACGAATTTGAACAGGGACTTGGCCCTCAAAATCCATTTTGAACGTACTTGACTCTTTAGGTAAAATAGGTTTATTGAGCTCAACTTCAAGGACCGTTCCCACTAATTTAAAGTTTAGTTTTTTCCCATCTTGTCGAAGAGTTTTTGCTCTCATAAATCCAATTTCCTTATCGCTAAGTTTAGAAATACGATCTCCAACTCTAGAGTCTGGATCTTCAATCGTTCTAGACCTCACATCCATTTCACTGCCTGGTTGAAAAGCATTGAAATACATATGGTAAAAAACCCGCTTTAATGTGTCCGGAGAATTATTGGTATATTCCAAAACTTGTGATCCATCGTACTGGTAGTTTTTGGCGTCAAAATCGATTTCCATTTCATAATCTACATGCTGCTGCCAATACCCTGTAGAGTTTTGGGCAAAAAGAATTGAGAATGAAAAGATAAATGCAATCGTTAGAAAAGTTTTTGTCATTATTTTTTAGTTTTAGAAGCCAATATCAAGGCATTATACATATTTACCATTTTTCCAGATACTGAAATTTTATCAAAGGCTAGGACGTCTTCTGGATCTCCTCCAAGAACCACATCTTGGTCTGTACTTAGTCCAGAATCCATAAGGATTTTTTTGACTTGAGCAGCAGAGAGTTTAGGGTAAATAGAGCGGACCATCGCTGCCACACCAGCCACGTTTGGAGAAGCCATAGAGGTTCCTTGTAGGAATTCGTAGGTGTTTAGTGGAGTGGTTGCATATATAGAAGATCCTGGTGCAAAAACGTCCACACTGTTATCTCCATAGTTTGAAAATCCTGAAATTAGATTCCCTCCATATTCTGAAGTGATAGAACCCACGTTGATAAAGTTATCCACAAAATCGGTTGGATTTTCTGGAGTTTCATCATTAGGATATACCCGTGTTTTATCTAGATCAATGCCTTCGTTTCCTGCAGCATTTACAATTAATACATCATTTTCTGCTGCATATGCTATGGCTTCCATGACCCAGTCTGGATGCGTTGAAAAGTATTTTCCAAAGGACGTGTTAATGACTTTAGCCCCATTATCGACTGCATAGCGAATACCCATTGCGATGTCTTTATCATATTCATCTCCATCTGGAACCGCTCTTATCGGCATAATTAAGACGTTTCCTGCAACGCCTTTTACACCTTTGTCATTTGGTCTATTGGCTGCTATAATTCCAGCCACATGAGTACCATGCTTGGCATCTTTTTTATCTTCATTGGGACCACTCACTTGGTTATTTCCATAAAAGCGAGTTGAAAAATCGTCTGGATCGTCGCCTAGTATTTCGGCTCTGGAATTCAATTCCAAATTGAAATGGTATTTGGTTCTATTGCCAAAATACTCCATAGCTTGAGCAAGTTGATCTTCTATGTCTCCAAGATCTTCACCGATATTATTCATAACGTTAAGGAGTAGCATTTTTTGGTTGAGACTGGTATCGTCTACAGGTTTGTAGGCCGTTAAATTCTCAACGCTAATATCATTAACACCGAGTTCAATTTTTAAGCTCTCCTCAGCTTCTTGAAGCTGATTGTTCATAGTGACATACCGATTTAAACTGGCATTAGTGCTCGTTAGCTCTTTGTCATATTCAGCTTTTGCAGACTTGTATAATTTAAAGTTTTCTAAGTTATCCTCTGAAATATCACTTTCAGATTTACCTTCAAATGCATCTTGGTGATCTCTTACTATTCGCGTGTATTCAAGATTCTCTTCAACAACGTCACCAAGGAAATTCCAGCCGTGGACATCATCGATATAACCATTTTTGTCATCGTCTATTCCGTTCTCAGGGATTTCATCCCTATTAGTCCAGATCACACCTTCAAAATCTTCATGTTCAATATCGATGCCACTATCAAGAACAGCAACAATGACGCTTTCTCCTTTGTAGTCTTTAATTATTTCTTGGTAAGCCTTCTCCACACTCATTCCTGGGATGGTATCTTTTACAAGATCTTTGCTTCCCCAAACTTTAAGCTCATCTTCTGTAAGTTCTGATGTCTTAGCTCTTGCATTCTGTAAGTTGGGGATGGGTTCTGAAGTGATTTTTGGTCCACTGGCACACCCTATTAGAAATCCTGAAAGTAAAAGGCACCAAGCGCCTGTTTTGAATGTTTTTGTCATCATGTTTTTAAAATTAAATTAGTTAGTAAAGAGTTCATTAAAACTGAAAGTAGAGTTAAGTCGTATCCCTTTTTCAGTGTCTTTTAGGTTGATGATTTCGTTGTGAGCGTCATGCTCAAGAAAGAGGTGGTAATTATTTTGAGTCGCTTCTTCTAGAAATATTTTTTTTTCCTGAAGGGTCTTTAAGGGTCTGGTGTCAAAACCCATGACATAAGGGAGAGGAATATGACCTGCTGTGGGAAGTAAATCTGCCGCAAAAACCAATTTTTTCCCCTGATAGTCTATGATTGGAATCATCTGTTTATCGGTATGGCCATCTACAAAGAGGACTTCAAATCCCAATTCCTCGTAAAAATGCCTTTTTTGAGTGCGTTCTAAAAAATGCAAGTGACCACTCTCCTGCATCGGTAAAAGGTTCTCCTTTAGAAAGGAAGCATTCTCGCGATCGTTGGGGTGTATAGCCCAGTCCCAGTGTTCTTGGTTGGTCCAGAATTTTGCATTTTTAAAAGCAGGTTCGTACCCCGTTTTGTCTTTATTCCATTGAACACTACCTCCACAGTGATCAAAGTGAAGGTGAGTCATAAACACATCGGTGATATCATCTCTATGGAATCCATGTTTTTTTAGTGACTTATCCAAAGTGTGGTCTCCCCATCTATAGTAATAGCTAAAGAATTTATCACTTTGTTTGTTCCCCAAACCTGTGTCGATTAAAATAAGTTGCTTACCATTTTCAATCAATAAACTAGTTGCAGCAATGTCTATCATATTATTAGAGTCTGCCGGATTAGTTCGTTGCCAAAGCGATTTTGGCACCACGCCAAACATGGCACCACCGTCTAGTTTAAAATTCCCAGTTTCTACAGGATATATGGTCATAAGCTCTATTTTAGCAGCAAAGTACTAAAAGAGTCTTAACTATGGAATCTGAGTCTTCTAGATTGTGCTATTTTTAACTACTCAAATCTAATATTCTATGATAGAACTAGCTAGTATAATTATATTAGGAATTTTAGCACAATGGTTCGCTTGGCGTTTCAAAATACCAGCAATTCTACCATTAATTCTTATAGGCCTCATGGTAGGGCCTATTGCTTCTTTATATACAGAGGACGGATCCAAGCTTATAGAACCCATATGGAATGGGGAGACTGGCTTGTTTCCTGGTGAAAGTTTATTTTATTTTGTTTCCCTTGCTATTGGCATTATTCTTTTTGAAGGTGGTCTGACTTTAAGACGGGGTGAGATTTTGAATGTTGGTCCCGTTATCGTCAAGCTAATTACCGTTGCTGTAGTAATCACCTTTGTTGGAGCAGGAATGGCAGCTCATTGGATACTTGGATTAAGCTGGCAAATTTCCCTTTTATTTTCTGGGCTTATCATCGTCACCGGGCCTACGGTAATCACACCAATTTTAAGAAATATTCCTCTTAAAAAAGACGTTTCAACTATATTGAAATGGGAGGGTATATTGATAGATCCCATTGGAGCTTTGGTTGCGGTATTGGTATTTGAGTTTATAACTGCAGGAGGAGGCGAGGCCTTTACAACAACTGTACTCGTAGAGTTTGGTCAAATTGTTCTTTTTGGGTTTACCTTTGGGTTCACCTTCGCCAAAGCCTTGGCTTTTGCAATAAAGTCCAAGATTATTCCGCATTACTTATTAAACGTGGTCACTTTAGCCACCGTTTTAGGGGTTTTTGTCATGGCAGATCATTTTGCACACGAAAGCGGCTTATTGGCTGTGGTGGTTATGGGAATTATTATGGGGAATACCAATTTGCCCAACCTAAAAGAACTTCTTTACTTTAAAGAGTCCCTCAGTATTCTTTTGATCTCAATTTTATTTATTCTCCTTGCCGCCAATATCAATTTCGAAAACCTAATGCTGGTTTTCAATTGGAATACCTTAATCCTTTTTGCAGTTGTAGTATTTATAGTTAGGCCTTTAGGGGTTTTTCTGAGCAGTTATAAATCCACTCTGGAAACTCGCGAAAAGTTATTCATCAGTTGGGTGGGTCCTAGAGGAATAGTAGCGGCAGGTGTGGCTTCTCTTTTTGGATTGAAGTTGGTAGATCAAGGCATTCCTAATGCAGAATTAATAACTCCTTTGGTGTTTATGATTGTTCTAGGCACAGTACTTCTTAATGCGACTACAGCAAGACCCTTTGCAAAACTGGTGGGTGTATTTCTTAAAGATTCTCAAGGAATATTGATTGTAGGGTCGTCCTCCTTTTCAAGAATAGTTGCTAAATATTTAAAGGACAATGGCAGGCACGTGGTTATTGTTGATAATAATAAAAGCAATATAGATAAAGCTAAAGCGATGGGGCTAGATGCCATCAATGCCAATATCTATTCCGATGATTTAATAGATAATATCGAGTTGAGTGATGTAGGGTACATAATGGCTTTAACAGGCAATACGGCAGTTAATAAAAAGGCTATTGAAAACTTTGCGAAACAATTTGGAGAACAAGGAACCTTCCGCGTGATATCTTCAGAAGAAATGGAAGATCCAGAGAATAACCCAGACGATGGATTATTTTCACAGACCGATGACTATATAAAACTCGTTAATCTAACCAGAAATTATCCTGAGATCCATGAAATAGAATTAAACTCTAGCGAACATTTTCGAGGTTTAATCGAATTGAGTAAAGTGGAGTCTGAAATAATTCCTCTATTCATCAAAAAACCAGATGGAAAACTCGATATCATACCAAATGATTCAAAATCTATTGAAGTAGAACCAGAATCTAAACTGGTGTACTTGGGAAAATCTTTTGAAAAAGAGCCTTCTAAAAAGATAGTTGAAGAGCCCTCTATTAAGGAGGTCAAGTCCGCAGACAATAACTAAGGTTTAATAAGCTTAAAGATGCAAGAACAGGAACTTCTCTATTTATTGATGTTGCATAAAATACCGGGGATTGGTCATATCAATGCGAAGAAACTTCTTCAGCATTTTGGCAGTGCAACCACCTTATTTCAAGCTAGTACAAGTGACTTAAAAGAAATAGATGGAATTGGAAGTAAGCGAATAAAAACCCTGAGAGATTCTGCTGTAATAAAAGAGGCAGAAGAGGAGCTCAATTTTGTACAAAGCAATAACATAAAGCTTACTTATTTCAAGGATGAAGACTATCCTTCGGGTCTAAAACAATGCATAGATAGTCCCATACTTTTATTTTCTAGAGGGAATATCAATCTTAAGAACAAACCTATTTTGAGTATAGTAGGCACCCGTCAAGTGACAACTCATGGTATTGCCTTTTGTGAGCAATTGATAGAAGACTTGGCACCACTCAATCCAGTAATCGTCTCAGGGCTGGCCTATGGAATAGACATTGTGGCACATAGAGCTGCTATCAAGTATAATCTTCAAACCATAGCATGTTTGGCTCATGGATTGAATCAAATTTACCCCAAAGCCCATCAAAGATATGCGTCTTTGATAGAAAATAATGGTGGGTTTTTTACGGACTTCTGCAGCGGTGATATCTTCGATCGGAAGAACTTCCTCAGTAGAAACCGGATTATTGCAGGACTTAGCGAAGCTACTATCGTTATTGAAAGTGCTGAAAAGGGAGGCTCTCTTGTGACGGCAGATATAGCTCATTCCTACGACCGAGAAGTTTTTGCAGTCCCAGGCCGTCCTCAAGACAAATTCAGTAAGGGCTGTAACATGCTCATCAAACAGCAAAAAGCGCAGATGATTACCTCTGCTGCCGACTTGGTTTATAATCTCAACTGGGATATAGACACCAAAAAAAAGAATACCCAAACCCAGTTATTCGTATCTCTTAGTGATGATGAAAAATTAGTAGTACAAAAACTTACAGAAATTGGTAAAGCAGAAATTGATGCGTTATCTTTGGTTTGTGGTTTACCAACCTATAAGCTTTCTTCAATTCTTCTTAATTTGGAATTGGGAGGTCTTGTAAGGCCATTGCCCGGTAAACAATTTGAAATCATTTAAAAAATTTAATAGTATGAAATTTATTTTAAAATCCATTTTAGTAGGTATGGTGTTTATCTCTTTTTCCTGTCAACAAAAGGAGAACTCTACAGAAGCTAAAGCATTTGATGCTCAAATGAAGCAAACTATCCAAATTCATGATGATGTGATGCCTCAAATGAGTAAGATTAACAGTATGATTACTGAGCTTGAAAGTGAAAAAGAAGAACTAGAAAGCGCAGAAGAAGTGAATACTCAGCTGGTAGGAAAGCATGACGCAGCCATTGCAGATCTACAAAATGCCCACGATTTGATGATGTCTTGGATGAAAAACTTTAGCTCTTCTTTTTCAAGAACGGAGATTAACACTGGTTTACAGGCTAAAGACAAAGATAGCATAAAGGCGAAGGTGGAATTATTGGAGATGCAATACAATTCAGCTGAAGAAATGAAAGCTGCTATTAATTCTTCACTAGAAAATGCTCAAAAGGTTTTAGCTGAATAAAACTTATAATTTTCCAAAATAAAAAAACCAGCATAAGCTGGTTTTTTGGTTTAAAAAAAGCCCTGAAGTCCTTTAAAAATAAGAAAAATTGAAGGTAAATATTGCAAATATTTTCGTTAAATAACATGTAGAAATAATTCATTAATTATATATTTGTAAGTAATTTAGAATTAATCCATTTAAATATGATTAAAGTTAGCGAAGAAGCAAAGGTAAAAATAACTAATCTTATGGGTGAAGAAGGCTATAATGTCAAAAACCACTTTGTAAGAGTTGGAGTAAAAAGCGGCGGATGTTCTGGGTTATCTTACGATCTGAATTTTGATCAAGCCCAGAACGACGAGGATAAACTTTTTGAAGATAATGAGGTGAAAATCGTTATCAACAAAAGCAGTTTTTTATACTTAATTGGAACCACTTTGGAATATTCTGGAGGGTTGAATGGAAAAGGATTTGTATTTAATAATCCTAACGCAGAAAGAACATGCGGCTGTGGTGAAAGTTTTTCACTTTAATTTAAAAGAAAACGATTATGGCATATACGGAACAAGAACTCGAAAAGGAACTTCAGACTAAAGAATACGAATATGGTTTTTATACAGAAATGGAGTCCGATACATTTCCTCCAGGCTTAAATGAAGATGTAGTTATCGGTATTTCCAAAAAGAAAGGAGAGCCAGATTGGATGACACAATGGAGATTGGATGCTTACAGGCATTGGTTAACCATGAAGGAACCAAATTGGGCCAATATTGGTTTTGAAAGACCAGATTACCAAGCTATATCCTACTATTCTGCACCTGGCACTAAACCAAAATATGATAGCTTAGATGAGGTAGATCCTGAAATGTTGGAAACTTTCAAAAAATTAGGAATATCTATCGACGAACAAAAGAAATTGTCTGGTGTTGCTATGGATGTTGTGGTGGATTCTGTATCTGTAACCACTACTTTTAAAAAGACATTAGCTGAAAAAGGAATTATTTTCTGTTCTATTTCTGAAGCGATTCAAGAATATCCTGAGCTTATAAAGAAATATATAGGTTCAGTAATTCCTACTACGGATAATTATTTTGCTGCCCTTAATTCTGCAGTATTTAGCGATGGCTCTTTTTGTTACATTCCAAAAGGGGTGAGATGTCCAATGGAATTATCAACCTATTTTAGAATTAACCAAGCAAATACTGGTCAGTTTGAAAGAACACTGGTGATTGCAGAAGATTCTAGTTACGTTAGTTATCTAGAGGGCTGTACAGCTCCTATGCGAGATGAAAATCAATTGCACGCTGCCGTTGTAGAGTTGGTAGCTTTAGATAATGCAGAAATCAAATATTCAACAGTTCAAAACTGGTACCCAGGAAATAAAGAGGGTATAGGTGGAGTCTACAATTTCGTCACCAAAAGAGGAATTTGTGAGAAAAACGCTAAAATAAGTTGGACTCAAGTCGAGACTGGTTCAGCTATCACTTGGAAGTATCCAAGTTGTATTTTGAAAGGAGACAACTCCACTGGAGAATTTTATTCCATTGCAGTAACCAACAATTTCCAGCAAGCAGATACTGGTACCAAAATGATTCATATTGGTAAAAATACCAAGAGCACAATTATTTCAAAAGGTATTTCCGCAGGGAAATCTCAAAATAGTTATAGAGGCTTAGTTCAAATTAACAAAGGAGCAGATAACGCGAGAAATTTCTCTCAATGTGACTCATTATTGATGGGAAACAGATGTGGAGCTCATACGTTTCCATACATAGAAGCTAAAAATAAAACGGCACAAGTAGAGCACGAGGCAACCACCACTAAAATTGGTGAAGACCAAATCTTCTACTGTAATCAAAGAGGAATTGATACTGAAAAAGCAATTGCTCTTATTGTAAATGGTTACAGTAAAGATGTACTCAATAAGCTGCCGATGGAATTTGCAGTGGAAGCTCAAAAATTACTTGAAATATCACTAGAAGGTTCAGTTGGATAAATATAAATTAATGAAGATATCTATTTTATCCATTTTAGTTTGTTTATTGACTTTAGGGTCATGTAAAACGGAGTCTAAAGATTCAAAAGTAGATGAAGAAATCTCGAAGGCGGAAATGGAAGGTTCGTTAAAAACGATGACGGGCGAATTTATTTATGCAGATTCTGCCGCGGTGTTTCAAACTAAAAATGCAATTTACGGTGTGGTTATTAATGAAATGGCGGAAGAACTCATTGCAAATGTTCGTGACATGAATCCAGATCCTTACGCGTCCTTCGATGTGACTTTAAAAGTTAGAATAGAAAACAATACACAAGAGGATGCTTGGCCTAAAGTGGTTAAGATCCAAAATATTATAAAAGTAGAACAGTCTAAAGATGAACAAAGTCTTAGGCTAAGTAAATAATAAGCAGTTATGTTAAAGATAAAAAACTTACACGCAAGTGTAGACGGTGAAAAGATTTTAAAAGGTATTGATCTAGAGATTAACTCTGGAGAAGTTCATGCCATAATGGGTCCCAATGGGTCTGGTAAAAGTACACTTGCCTCAGTTATTGCAGGTAATGAAGATTTTGAAGTTACAGAAGGAGATATTCTCTTTGAAAAAGCAAATATATCTGAACTTTCTCCAGAAGAAAGAGCGCACAAAGGGATTTTCTTATCTTTTCAATATCCAATTGAAATCCCAGGAGTTTCTGTGACCAATTTTATAAAAACCTCTATCAATCAGGTCAGAAAGTCTAGAGGGCAAAAAGATATGCCTGCTAATGAAATGTTGAAAAAGATTAGAGAAAAATCTGCCTTGTTAGACATGGACAGAAAATTTTTATCTAGATCTCTAAATGAAGGTTTCTCTGGTGGCGAGAAAAAAAGAAATGAAATCTTCCAAATGGCTATGCTAGAACCAAAATTGGCTATTCTTGATGAAACAGATTCTGGTTTGGACATAGATGCTCTTAGAATTGTTTCCGACGGTGTAAATCGCTTAAGAAATAAAGGCAACGCAACATTGGTGATTACTCACTATCAAAGATTACTAGACTATGTCGTACCAGATGTCGTACACGTGTTGATGGATGGTAAAATAGTAAAAACAGGCGGTAAAGAATTGGCTAAGGAATTGGAAGAAAGAGGCTATGATTGGCTTAAAGAAGAACGAGCAGAGATGACTTAGTAAGTAAGCTTTTACCATAACCTAAAAGATTTAAAACATGGAACTTAAAGAAAAATTAATATCTTCTTACCTTGCTTTTGAAGAGCAAGTAGATTTGGAAAATGATATCCATAACTTAAGAAATAAAGCTATAAAGTTTTTTGAAAGTACAGGTTTTCCTACCAAAAAGATGGAAGCTTGGAAATATACTTCACTCAATTCTATATTAAAAGAAGACTATAGCATATTTCCCAAAAAGGAAGATACCATAGATTATAAGGATATCAAGAAATACTTGATACACGATATAGATACCTATACTATCGTTTTTATAGATGGTATTTATTCTTCTCATCTGTCGAGAACTACTCACGATAAATTGGATGCTTGTCTGATGTCTTCGGCTTTGAACAAGTCTAAATACAAATCTATAATGGATAAGTATTTTAATAGCATCGTTCCCGAGGAAAGTATGTCTTCTTTGAACACAGCTTTTGCTAAAGAGGGTGCTTATATTAGAATTCCTAAAAACGTAAGTGCAGAAAAGCCTATTCAAATTATCAACTTTTCTACAGGTAACGAGTCTGCTTTGATGGTTCAACCTAGAAATTTAATTATTGCTGAAGATGGTGCTCACGTTCAGATTATTGAGAGACATCAAAGTTTAACAGACAATCCTGTGCTTACAAATTCGGTCACAGAAGTGTATGTCGGAAAAAACGCTGAAGTAGATTACTATAAAATCCAAAATGATAAAACTACATCGTCTCTTATAGATAACACGTTTATTAAACAAGAACGAGATAGCACCTGTTCTTTACATACGTTTTCCTTAGGCGGAAAAATCACTAGAAATAATTTGAGGTTTTATCAGCATGGGGTAAATTGCAATTCCATACTGAAAGGAGTTACTATTTTAGAAGGCAAACAACATGTAGATCACAATACTTTGGTGCATCATATCGAGCCTAATTGCGAGAGCCATCAAGATTATAAAGGCATTTTTTCTGAAAAATCAGTTGGTGTTTTTAACGGGAGTATTCTCGTAGATAGATTGGCACAGAAGACAAATGCTTTCCAAAGCAATAATAATATATTGTTGGACGATGGGGCTACTTGTAACTCAAAGCCACAACTGGAAATTTTTGCTGACGACGTAAAATGCAGCCACGGTTGTACGATCGGACAACTAGATAATGAAGCTTTATACTATCTAAGAACTCGAGGAATCCCTAAAAAAGAAGCTAGAGCCTTGCTGATGTTTGCTTTTGCAAATAAAGTTTTGGGTAGTGTTAAAATTCCAGAAATCAAAAAAAGAATTACTAAACAAATTGCATTGAAACTTGAAGTCGAATTAGGATTCAACTTATAAGAATTCAATTGGGTCAACTTACTAAGAAGTAAATTTTTAAGAAACGAAACATGAACATGACGAATACTTCTGAACAACTTTTAGACATAGATAGCATACGCAAAGACTTCCCAATTTTACATAGAGAAATTAATGGGAAGCCTTTGGTATACTTTGATAATGCTGCCACATCTCAAACTCCAAGACAAGTCATAGACTGTATTGTAGACTATTACGAAAATAAGAATGCAAACATCCACAGAGGAGTGCATTCGCTTTCGCAAATTGCTACAGATGCTTATGAGTCTGCTAGGGAAAAAGTAAGGGTTCATTTTAATGCGAAACACAATTACGAGATTATCTTGACGTCGGGAACTACGCATAGTATCAATTTGGTTGCCAACGGATACGCTTCTATATTGAAGCCTGAAGATGAGATTTTGGTATCGGCGATGGAGCATCACTCCAATATCGTTCCATGGCAAATGCTATGTAAAAAAACAGGTTCTAAATTGAGGGTCATTCCAATGTCTGAAAAAGGAGAATTGATAATGGATGCTTACAAAGACTTGTTGAATGAACATACTAAACTCGTCTTTGTAAACCATGTTTCCAACGCTTTAGGGACTATAAACCCTATTAAAGAAATCATTGATTTAGCTCATGGAGTTGATGCTAAAGTTTTGATTGATGGTGCACAAGCTGCATCTCATTTAATAGCTGATGTTCAAGCTTTGGATATAGATTACTACACGGTTTCAGCTCATAAAATATGCGGCCCAACAGGAGTAGGCATGCTATACGGAAAAGAGGACCTTTTAAACATGTTATCTCCCTACCAAGGTGGTGGAGAAATGATTGATCAAGTGACTTTTGAAGAGACCACTTATGCTGGATTACCTCATAAGTTTGAAGCTGGCACTCCAAATATTTCTGGAGGTATCGCTTTTGGTGCAGCGCTAGATTATATGAATGCTATTGGTTTTGAGACTATTGCAGCTTATGAAATGCAGTTGCTTGTTTATGCAACTGAGGAGATAGAAAAAATAGAAGGCGTAAGAATATATGGAACTACACCTGAAAATAAAACGGCTGTTTTGTCATTTAATATCGAAGGTTTACATCCCTATGATATAGGAACCTTACTCGACAAAATGGGAATCGCCGTGAGAACTGGTCACCATTGTGCTCAGCCTATCATGGATTTTTATAAAATTCCAGGAACTGTTCGTGCTTCTTTTATGTTTTACAACTCAAAAGCGGAAATTGACACTTTTATTATTGCTTTGAAAAAGGCAAAATCCATGTTATCATGAAACCATTTTTAATTTTAAAAACAAGCTTGGCTTTGTTTTCAATTTTTTTAATTTTGGTTTCTTGTAAAGCTCAACAGCAAGGAAAAATGACTTCAGAAAAACTTATGGCTGAAGAATATGTTATAACACAGTTGGGAGAGCAAGAACTTGTCGACTCTAGACTAACCTTGAAAGTAGATCCTGAAAACTCAAAAATTTCAGGATACTCGGGGTGCAACAATTATAACTTCAGCTATAAAATGGATGATGGAATTTTGGATCTGGGCTTTGCTTCAGCAACAAAAATGTATTGTGATGATAAAATGGATCTTGAGAATCTATTTTTCCAAAAAGCAGCTTCAGTCACTCAATTTGATAACTCGTCTGAGGCTATATACTTGAAATCTAAAGAAGGAAACGTCTTAATAAAGGCAATAAAAAAGATAGAAAAAAGTGAGTAATATTCAAGAAAGACAAAGAGAAATTATAGAAGAATTCAGCATTTTTGAAGACTGGATGGATCGGTATGAATATATGATTGACCTTGGTAAATCTCTTCCACTTATTCAAGAGCAATATAAAACTGACGAAAATATTATAAAAGGATGTCAGAGTAGAGTATGGGTCTATGGAGCGATGGATAACGACAAACTCGATTTTACAGCAGATAGCGATGCCATAATTACCAAAGGAATCATCGCTATACTCATCCGCGTATTTTCTGGACAAAAACCAGAAGACATCATTGTAGCAAACACCGATTTCATAGATGAAATTGGACTGAAGGAACACCTATCACCAAACAGAGCTAACGGATTGGTTAGTATGGTAAAACAATTGAAAATGTACGCTATTGCATATAATAGCCAACAAAATAAAGCTTAGTATTATGGCTGAAGAACTAAACATAGAAAAACTTGGAGAGGATGTAGTAAGAGTTTTAAAAACTATTTACGATCCTGAAATCCCGGTTGATATCTACGAACTTGGACTCATTTATGATGTTTTTGTCAATGAGGATAATGACGTCAAAATCTTAATGACCTTAACCTCGCCCAACTGTCCAGTTGCAGAATCTCTTCCTCAAGAAGTGAAGGAAAAAGCCGCTTCTTTAGATTGGGTTAACGAGTGTGAAGTAGAGCTGACTTTTGATCCTGCTTGGTCCCAAGAATTGATGAGTGAAGAAGCAAAACTTGAATTAGGAATGTTATAAGACTATGGCTGATATTGTAAATAAAGTAGCAAAAAGTCCTTTGATAACTTTTAACCTAGAGGATTACTATCCAAAGGGGAGAAGAGTACAAATAGATATCAAAGAGTGGTTGTTTCAGGGAATTATTCTCAAAGAAAAAGACTTTAGGTTAGAACTTAAAGCTCACGATTGGAAACAATATGAAGACACTTACGTGTCGCTCTATTGTTCTACCGACTCCATAATTCCGAGTTGGGCTTATCTTTTGGTAACGACCTACCTTGAGGGAATAGCCCAAAAAGTTGTTTTTGGGTCTTTAGAAATATTAAATTCTTTGCTATACCAAGAAGCGCTTTCTAAAATAGATCTAACCGATTACCAAGATAAACCCATTATTATAAAAGGATGTTCTGACAAACCAGTGCCAGAAAATGCTTACTTGCTTGTTCTACAGATGCTACAGCCTGTTGCTAAGCTCATTATGTATGGTGAAGCTTGTTCTGCTGTTCCTCTTTATAAAAAGCCTAAAAAGAGATAATTTTAGACTCTTTTACTCATGGTAGCTATCTTAAATTATTATCTATATTTGTTTTATAAGTATCGATAAATGAAATTTAAGTCTTACTTCAGTCTCTTTATTATTTTTACAGGGTTTCTTTTAAAAGCGCAATCTCCAAATGTTCTAGCTTCTTCACAAAAGGATAGCATTTGGAAAACTGAAGGGAACTTTCAATTTCTGGTCAATCAAGCAGCCTTTAACGATGACTGGCAAGGTGGTGGAACTACCAACTACTCGGTTAACATTGTGGTTAACTTTGATATGTATTATAACAAAGGAAAATATACTTGGGACACTAAATTTCTAGGCGACTATGGTATAAATAAAATAAAGGATCAAGACTTTTATAGAAAAACAAATGATCGTTTAGAACTCAATTCAACTATTGGCCGTCAAATAGACCAGTCCAAATGGTACACATCTGCTTTTGTGAATTTCAGATCTCAGTTTGACATGGGCTACGAGTTTGGAGAAGATGCAAACGGGAACGAAACGAGGGCGCTTCAAACAAAATTTATGTCTCCAGCATTTACTCAATTAGGTTTGGGTGCTTTGTGGAAGGAAAGTGATGACATTCGTGTCAACATTTCACCAGTAACAGGTCGTATCATTACAGCCAATAAGCAATTTACTACTACTCCAAATTATGTAGACGGTGATTTTTTTGGAATTAATGAAGGTGAAAGCATACGCACCGAATTTGGTGCCTCTTTAAATGCTTTTGTTAAATTTAAAGTCATGGAGGGCATTACTGCAGGAAATGTGTTAAGCTTATATTCTAATTATCTGAAAGATCCGCTAAATGTTGATATCGACTATACCTTAAATCTTATCATGAGTGTTAATAAATATATTTCGGCGAATTTCACCTTTCAAGCCATTTACGATGACAATGCTGTAAGGGGTTTTCAGATAAGAGAAGTCTTAGGGGTTGGTTTTAATTATACCTTATGATTTTAATCCATTTAGCTTAGACCCGAAAATTAGCTGCTTTTAGGAGATGAGTTAGCTATTATAAACCTTCCCTCTATGAGGTTTTAAACGATCTCTCACAGATTTCATATCGGCTTCTTCAACAACCATAAAAGCTAGAAATTGATAATCATCCAGCTTCTCAGTTCCTGTTATCTTTAGATCCATGGCGTTTGTATTTAGGAAGTCATTTAAATGAATGGTGTGATGTTCTGCCGTTTTCTCTGCGTTAGGACCTTTAAAATCCCAAATTAATTTTATTTGTTTACTCATAAGTTCGATTGATAATTTTGATTACAAGGCTAATTTTTTCATCACCTTAATTAGTGTTGGCAAGCTGCTTTAACAGATCTCTCACATTTTCTACATTGGCTACATAAAATTTAGCCTTAGTTTCTTTAACACCCACCTTTATAGTTTGTGAGTTTTTTGGAAGTTCCTCAAACATAAATTCATCGGTCCAGTCATCTCCAATGGCAAAGACATGTTGAGTAGGATTTTGATCTAAGACATAATTGCAAGCCCTACCTTTATTCACTTTGCTGCTTTTTATTTCAATAACTTTATTGCCTTCTAGCAAGGTAAGGTCTGTATTAGAGATAAAACTCGTTAGCACCGTTTTTATTTCTACAACTCGCTTTTGAGCTAATTCGACATCTGTGTCACGGTAATGCCATGCTAGTGAAAATTTCTTTTTTTCAAGAAGTGTTCCCGGTGTTCTATCCACAAACGTTTCAAAAACGGGGAGAACATCTTCCATCCAATCAGTTTTTAAATGCTCTAGAGTTTTCCATGTTTGTCCTTTTTCGCGAATGGAAACCCCATGGTCAGATACCAGCATATAAGGTGTGTTTTTAAACCACTCATTCAATGTTTTTTTATCTCTTCCACTAATGATGACAAGCTCTAGATTTTCAATATTTTCCAGTCCTTTTAAGAGTTGGAAAAGCTGTGAATCGGGTTTAGCATCCTGAGGGTTTTTTGTAAAGTTGACCAAAGTCCCATCATAATCCAGAAACATTATCTTTTTTTTAGGGGACCTCAATATCTCTTTGAAATTTTCTATATCGGTGGTTTTCAGTTTTGAAGCCTGAATAAGGCTGTAAACTTTATGTACTTGTTTAAGGGAATTTATAAATTCACTAGCCCATTTATCTACGCTATACCTAGATACTCGCTTCTGAAGCGCTTTCATTCTCTCTTTTTGCTCCGCCTTTGGCATTTCTAAAGCTCGTTTTAGAGTGTCGGCAATTTCTTCATAATTGAAAGGATTGATAAGCAAAGCTTCATTGAGCTCTTTTGAAGCCCCTGTCATCTCACTAAGGACTAGCACACCGTCCTCTTTGGTTCGAGTAGCTATATATTCTTTAGCGACAAGGTTCATACCATCTCTTACAGGAGTGATTAAGGCCACCTCTGATGAGGTGTAGAGATCTATTATATTTTCAAAAGGTAAGGTTCTATAAAAATACCAAATAGGAGTCCAGCTTACCGTAGAAAACTCGCCATTAATACGACCTACAAGTTCGTCGGTTTCCTGCTTCAACTTTTGATACTGAGGCACCTGAGATCTTGAGGGGACCGCCAGCATGACAAGTCTTATTTTCTCTTGAAATTCTGGATATTTCCTCAAAAAATAGTCATATGCTTTTAACCTGTTTGGAATTCCTTTGGTATAGTCCATTCTATCGATGGAAAGCACCATCTTCATCCCAGCTTCTTTCTCAAGATGCTGATCCAATCTTTTTTGAATTTCAGATTTGTTATTTTCATCTTGTTGATCATGCTTTAGAGCTGCATTTTTAAATTTTTTGTAATCGATGCCCATCGGAAAAGAGTCCACTTTTATAATTCTGTTGTTATAGGTGACTTTGTTGAAATTAATCTCCAAACTAAGAATGCGTTTTACAGAACTTAAAAAATGTCTTTCATAATCATAGGTATGGAAACCGATCAAATCTGCACCAAGCATCCCTTCTAAAAGTTCTTTACGCTTGGGAAAGGTCCTAAATATTTCATAAGAAGGAAAAGGAATATGATTGAAAAATCCAATAGAAATGTTGGGTTTTTTAGCTTTAACCAAAGCTGGAACCAGCAAGAGTTGGTAGTCTTGTATCCAGATTTGGTCACCCTCTTCTGCATGTTTTAAAACCATTTCTGCAAACTTTTCATTCACGCGTTGGTAAGCATTCCAAGACGCGGGATCGTACTCTGTATACTCTATAAAATAATGAAACAGGGGCCACAGGGCTCGATTACTAAAGCCGTAGTAATATAAGTCCAGGTCGTTCTGAGTGAGACTCACAGTCACACATTGCTCCTTATGAACAGCTTTTTCTACCTTATCTTCTAGTTCGGGTGTAAGTTCCTCTTGCGTAAGACCCGACCAGCCAATCCAAATTCCATTGCTCTCTTTATGAACAGATTTAAGTCCTGTCGCAAGTCCGCCAACACTAGGCGTTACTTGGAGGTGATCCTCTTTTATGCTTATTTGTAGAGGTAGTCTATTGGATACGATTATTATTTTATTCATGAAAAAACGTTGTTAAACTCGTATTATTTGCTTTTATTTAATCAAAAATATGATTTTAATCTCCCAAAAAATCAAGATTCATGAATAATCTTAACTACGGAATAATAGGAAATTGTAGGACAGCAGCTTTGGTTTCTGAGACAGGTTCAATAGATTGGTGTTGTTTACCTGAATTCGATTCTGCTTCTGTTTTTGCAAAATTATTGGATGAGAAAAAGGGAGGTCAATTCGCTTTTCAGGTGGATGACTCTTACAAAATATCTCAGGTTTATGTCAAAGACACGTCTATTCTTAAAACTGCTTTTTCATCCCCAGATGCTAGCTTTGAAGTCTATGATTTCTTGCCGCGTTATCTCAAAAAAGATAAGAGCTATCACACCCCACCAGAACTCATAAGGTACTTGAAAGTTACTAAGGGAACACCTAAATTAAAAGTTGATTTCAATCCAAAATTGGAGTATGCTCTTGGAAACACAGAGATATTCATCAAAGAAAATTTTATCGTAGGTCTTACAGAAGCCGATGAGTTTGATACTTTGTTTCTTTATACCTCCCTAGACAAAGAGGCTATAGCAAATTCAAAAGAAATTTCCCTTACAGAAGATGCTTTTTTCCTTTTGTCTTATAACGAGAAGATAGAATTGCCAGATATGGAGTCTGTTTTTCTAGATTTAGAAACAACTAAGCAGTATTGGCTCAATTGGAGTTCTAAGACGCCCAAGTTTGGTATTTATGATGATATGATATTAAGAAGCGCGATGACTCTTAAGCTTTTGAGCTATGATAAAACGGGAGCAATCCTTGCGGCAGCAACGACCTCATTGCCAGAAACTATAGGGGAGGTTAGGAATTGGGATTACAGATTCTGTTGGATTAGAGATGCTTCTATGGTGGTGAAAGTCATCTCTAAATTAGGCCACAAAAGAATGATAAAACGCTATTTACAATTCATAATAGATTTGATTCCAGATAAAAATGAAAAACTTCAAATCATGTATGGAATCAATAAAGAAAAACAATTGACTGAAAAGCATTTGACGCATCTTTCTGGATATAAAGATTCCAAACCCGTGAGGATTGGCAATGCAGCTTATGCACAAAAGCAAAATGATATCTATGGAATATTGGTAGATGTTATTTATCAAGAATTACTCAAATTCAAATCAGATCTAGATAATAAAGAAGAGTTATGGACCATTACAAAAGGGATTGCGTGGGTAGTTGGAAAACACTGGCAAGAGCCAGATAAAGGAATCTGGGAATTCAGGACTGAAGATCGGCATTTTACCTTCTCAAAAGTTTTATGTTGGGTGGCTATTGACAGAGCTATAAAAATCTCAAAACTCTTTGATAAATCGTCCAAGCTTGAACGCTGGAAAACTTTGGAAATAGCCATACGCACCGATATTATGGAGAATGCTTGGAATGAAGATATGCAGGCGTTTACTCAATCGTATAATTCTACAGATTTAGATGCTTCTGTGCTTTTGATGGAGACCTATGGTTTTATAGAGGCTAAGGATCCAAAATTTGTAAGTACAGTAAAGGCTATCGGTGAGCATTTAACAAACGACGGACTTCTGTATCGCTATAAAAATAAAGACGATTTTGGTTTACCGAGTTCGTCATTTACGATATGTACATTTTGGTATATCAACAGCTTGTTTAAAATTGGTCAAGAAGAAGAGGCTAAACAACAATTTGAGAGGTTAATAGGCTATTCTAATCACCTGGGATTGATGAGTGAGGACATAGATTTTAAGACAAAACGACTCCTGGGAAACTTTCCGCAGGCTTATTCTCATTTGGCATTGATAGAAACAGCTATAAATTTATCTAAAGCAGAGAAGTCTTAAAATTCAGAAAACCGCTGATCAAGTAAAAAGTTATCGTCGGTTAAGGTGTTTAGGAAAGAAATAAGTTGGTCTTTTTCAGTTTCTGTCAGTGAGATTCCCAAGTTATTTTCCTGCTGTAAACTAGGATCTAAATTTTGTGTAGATTCAACTCCAGAGTCATAGTGGTCCAGAACTTCTCTTAAAGATTGAAAGCGTCCGTCGTGCATATAGGGAAGGCTAACAGCACTATTTCTCAAGGTAGGGACCTTGAACTTGTACTTATCGTCCTCAAGTCCTGTTACGCGTTTACGTCCACTATCATTGTACCTAGGATCAATGGATAATCCATTGCTTCTATAGGATTGATCTGTAAAAAGGATACCCTTGTGGCAACTTGCACATTTAGCTTCAAATAAAGATTGACCCGCAGACTCTTCTTCGCTAAAGACAGAATTACCTTCTAAAACCTTATCATATTTTGTATCTGCAGAAACCATCATCACCATAAATTGTGACAAGGCTCTAAACATATTTTGCGTATTTACTTCTCCACCGCTAAATGCTTCAGCAAATAATTCTCTATAGACTTCGTCGCTTTTGAGTTTATTGATCACATTAGACACCGTTTCATTCATCTCTGTATCGGTTGTGATGGGGATGATGGAAAACGCATCGAGATGTTGGGCTGCTCCGTCCCATGAAAATTCTTCGAAATAAGCCAAATTCATCAAAGGTTGGGCATTTCTAGTTCCTAAAGCGCCGTCAACCCCATGACTCACTTCGTGGGTATGGTGCGTAAAAGAATACTCTTGGACATGACAAAATCCACAGGAAATAACCCCTGTTGAAGATAGCTTACCGTCGTAAAATAATTTTTTACCCAACTCAAAGCCTTTTTCTGTAGGGGGATTTTCTTCCAAATTGTAAACAGGTTGTGGAAAGAAATCTGGCTGAGGGAAATCCAATTTTTTGTTTTCAGAAATTTCAACATAATTAGTCTCCTCACTGCTGCAAGCCATACAGAGTATCAATACCAAAAAGAGAACCAATTTACTCATGTTTATAGTTTATTCTGTTGAATTGAAGGGAACCGAAGAAAACAACCGACTTGTATTTTCTGCAATTTTTGGAGCATTAATAGGATCTACTTGAATATCGGATTTGTCCTCTATTCTAATATCGTAGACCGCATTAAAGAGTTTTGGAATATCAGCTTCGATAGATACCAAAGTATTTTTGGTAAAATCAAAACCAAAATTAGACGTTAACTCCACAGTTTTGTAGTTATCTAAATTGGTGCCATGGCTCCCAATATGAAAAAGAAAATCATCATCTGGCTGACCTCCAGTTGAAGAATAGTTACCTTCTATTTTAAAAAAGATATAACCTGCCGACCAGCTCCAAAGCATTTGGCTTTCTTCTGCTGTGGGGACAAAGTTATCTACACCATTGAGGGGGTAGTTGGACTGATCTACGCCTATCCCAAACTCTATTTTTTTGTAGTTGGCAACGGGAATATTTTCTAAGGTTATAATTTTACTGGAAGGCACCTCCTCGTCGATTAAAAAATAACTGTCTTCTACTGGATAAGTGAAAATTTCACCATCTTCTTTAATAAATAAAATATTACTGATGATATATTTTAGCTCATTGATGGAGTAAGACTCACCCAATGTAGTTTGATAAACTCCTGTATTTAATTCTATGTTTTGAGAATTTATCGTGTTAGCAAAGCTGATGTCTATACTAGTGGTCTCTAGAGGATCATCGTCTTTGCAAGAAACTAACAACATTGAAATAAGAACAAAACAAATTATTTTTTTCATATCACTTTAGTTTTATAATGAAGGCATCGTTATCCCCCTTATTTGTTGGGAAATCGGTGTCGTTGCTAGCTGTGTTTCCAACGACAAAAATCTCCTTACTGGAATTTATTGCTGCATCATTCCCAAAGTCAAGTCCACTTCCTCCAATGGTTTTTTGCCATTTTATGTCTCCATTACCGTCTATGATAACTCCCCAAACGTCATTAGAACCATAGTTGGTCTCCACTTGGTCTGTACTACTTCTTGAGCTACTTGTTATAAAATAGTCATTATTACCTATAGCTATAATAGATCTTCCAGATTCGAATTCTGGTCCACCATAGGTTTTTTCCCAAATCAGATTCCCCTCTGCATCAAACTTTATGATCCATATATCTGCATTACCTCTTGGGTTTGAGACATCTCTATCACTACTCCTAGTATCACCAACTAGCATAAAGTTATTGTCTTCGGTTTCTATAACATCAAATGCAATTTCAATACCGCTTCCTCCAAAGCTTTTTTCCCAGTCCAATACACCATCAGCAAAAGTTTTGACCACCCAGATGTCATAACTTCCTATGGGGTTTTCGACATCAAAATCATCACTTTCAGAATGCCCCGTTTGAATGTAACCGCCGTCTTGGGTTTGTATAGCAGCATAACTTCTGTCATTATTAGTGCCACCAAAATAGCGTCTCCATTGTATATCCCCTCCAGCATTTAGTTTTATACCCCAATATTCGCCAACACCATGCTTTGCTCCCTTGGAGTTTGATGAGGTTTTTAAATTATCAAATTCATCATTTCCTTCTCCTTCAGATGCGGTGACATCTAAAAATCCAGTAGCAAAATAGCCGCCATCTTGAGTCTGTATAATATCGTATCCTCTATCATTTCCAGAAAAGCCAATGCTTTTTTCCCATTGGATACCCCCTGAAGCATTTAATTTTACGACCCAATAATCTTGAAATCCAAAATTTCCAGTAATATCGCCATCATCACTTCTGGAAAATCCAGTCACAGCAAAACCTCCGTCATCGGTCTGAATTATACTTTGTCCTCTATCGTCATCACTTCCTCCAAATACCTTTTGCCATTGGATGTTTAAATCTTGGTCAAATTTTACAAGCCAATAATCGCTATCTGTCGAGGGCTTACCTACGACGTCACCATCATTACTTTGCGTAAAACCAAAAGCTGCAACACCATCGTCGGTCGTTGCGACTACAGACAAGAAATCATCTTGTTGAGAGCCCCCAATGGTCTTGATAAGGTCTATCTCACCAACAAATTCCTCATCAATTCCTACAGGAATCACTGGTTCATCCTCTTTTGAACAGGATAAAATCAATCCTAAGCTTGCTATAAAAACTAGTTTATTAAACATTATTTGATCATCAATTTACGGGTGAAATAATTATTTATTTTAAGCAAATACAAGCCAGAGTCATAAGCCTCTAGATTGACCTGAATTTGCTTTTCATCTTGATAAGCCTTGGAAAATATTTTCTGACCTAAAAGATTGAAAATTTCAATTTTTTGAATGTCTTCTTCGGCGTTTAGAACAGTGACATAAGACGACGCAGGATTAGGGAAAATCTTAAAGTCTTGATCTTCAAAATCAGAGGTTTCTAGGGTGCCCGATTTTCTAATTAAAAAGAAGCCTCTGTTAATGTCACTTATCACGATATTACCGCTTTCAAAATAAGGATAATTGCTCCACACGCCATTAAAATCGGCGCTATTACTTTCAGGATAGGTATCGAAATAACCTACTTCATTTACCTCTTCATCACCAACACCAGAAATGTCTAGCATTCTTAGGCCTGCGGTATAATTCGATAAATAAAAAATATCACCTTTAATGTACCCATTATGGTCTATGGCAGCAGTTGGACCAAAATACTCATGATCAAGAACAGGGTTATCGAGATCTTCTAAGTCAAAAATTAGGGTTTTAGTGTCATTACCAAAATCTTTTTCATCAAATTCATCTCCTAAGAAAAAATATCGCTGATCTTCTGTTAACCAACCCTGATGAGTGTAGGTATAAATGGAATTGGTATATGAAATATCTGAAATTAAAACGGGGTTGGACTTATCTGTAACATCGACAAACACAACTTCATCTGCATTACTTCCTAAAAAAATTTCTCTACCAGCATAATCAGGATCTGGCCCATTATAAGTAACAACTTGAGCATCGTGCGTGTAAAAACTACCAGAATAGCTTCCCGCAAATACAGGCTCTAAAGGATCGGAAATGTCGACAATATGAGGCCCGCCATCAAAACTAGGGACTCCATCAATTCTGGTTCCAACAGCATAGGCATAGGGCTGTCCTGGATTGATCACAATATTATGAGCTCCACCAAAGCCATCGTAATGTTTATCTTCGTCAAAAGTGGCGGGGGCATTGCTCACATTGCGAAGTCGAGTGAGGTCGAAGATTTGCATGCCATGTCCTGGAGCTTCTGAGACAATAAAGGCGTAATTGTTGTAAACTTTTACATCTCTCCATATACTAGATTGTGTATGTGTTGGTAATTTACCGAGATAAACGGGCTGTGTTGGATTAGAAATATCTATAAAAGCGGTACCATTACTCAATCCCATAAGGGCATATTCTTTACCATCTTCAGGATCTGTCCAACCCCACGAGTCATTTCCATCAGATGCTGAAAGGGTGTTTAAGTCAATTTGGGACATTAGATCGAAATCGTTGCAGGGATATTGTCCAGCAAAACCATTTTCACAAGGAGTTTGACAATATGATCCCGCATAAACGAGAATTAAGACTAGAAAAGAGTAGATGTGTTTCAAAATATTTTTTCCAAATGTAAGAAATTATTCTATAGCCAAGATTTGAATTTAGACCCACAGAGACCAACTTAAATATGCTGTCCTTCTCAATTGCTTTGATTAACTTTGCAACCAAACTGAAAACATTATGTTTCAAAATACAAAAGAGAGTAAAACCAAATTGTCAGAACTTGGCGAGTTTGGCTTAATAGACCACCTCACTCAATTTTTAAAAGTTAAGAAAACCTCTACTGTCACTAGCATTGGTGATGATGCAGCAGTTTTAAAGCACGATAAGCATATAGTGGTGACGACAGATCTTTTGGTAGAAGGCGTCCATTTCGACCTTGCCTACATGCCTTTAAAGCATTTGGGTTACAAGGCTGTTGTGGTAAACTTATCTGATGTGTATGCTATGAATGCAAAAGCAGAGCAGATTACAGTTTCCATTGCCTGTTCCAATCGTTTTACAGTGGAAGCCTTGGAAGAATTGTATAGTGGAATTGCAACGGCTGCAGAGTTTTACGATGTAGATGTTGTAGGTGGAGACACCACTTCGGCTATAAAGGGCTTAACGATAAGCGTTACAGCAATTGGCCAAGCCGAAAAAGAGGATATCACCCATAGGAGCGGTGCCAAACCTAATGATTTACTTGTCGTTTCGGGTGATCTTGGTGGTGCTTTTCTAGGGCTAAAGGTATTGCAAAGAGAAAATGAGGTCTTTAAAGTGAACCCCAACGCACAGCCAGATCTCGAGAAATACAATTATATAGTAGAGCGGCAATTAAAGCCTGAAGCGAGAAAAGATATCGTAGAATTGCTGGCAGCTTTGGAGGTAAAACCCACCTCTATGATCGACATTAGCGATGGATTATCTTCAGAATTGATGCACTTATGCAAACAGTCTAAGGTGGGTGCCAATCTGTTTGAAGATAAACTCCCTCTTGACCCAATGTGTATTTCAACCTGCGAAGAGTTTGAGTTGGATTCAACCACAGTGATTTTAAACGGAGGGGAAGATTACGAGCTTTTATTTACGGTAGATCAAAATGATTTTAAAAAAATAAAAGCAAACCCACATTTAACCATTATCGGCCATATGGCTGAACAAAGTGAGGGGATTCATCTTATTTCTAGGATGAATACCAAGATTCCCATTAAGGCTAGAGGTTGGAACGGGATGAATGATGAAGACGAAGATTAAAAACTAAATTTTGGAACTTATGGAACTTAAAATTTTTACAACGACGTCTAAAGTAGAATTAATGGGAGTCAAAAACCTGTTAATGTCAGAGGATATAGACTGTTTTGAAAAAGATAAAATGGACAGCTCCTATGCTGGAATTTTTGGTCAATATGAACTCTTTATCTCTGAAAATGATGAAGACAAGGCTAAAGCGATTATTGAGAAATTTCAAAAAAGCTAGGAGGACTTAAACTTAGAACTTAGGTTAATGTTATTTGAAAATTTGGTGAGATAGGTGATTATTTTTTAATTTTAATAAAAATTATAAGTTATGATAAGACACGCGGAAGCAATTTGGGAAGGCAGCATCACAGAAGGTAAAGGAAGCCTCTCTACACAGAGTGGTATTTTGAACCATACACCTTATTCTTTTAAGTCTAGATTTGAAGATGGAAAAGGAACAAATCCTGAAGAATTAATTGCTGCAGCTCACGCGGGGTGCTTTTCAATGCAACTGTCTGCTTTTCTAACAGAGGAAGGCTATACTCCTGAAAGTTTGAAAACCAAAGGGGAAATAACGCTTAAAGACGGAGTCGTCACCAATTCTCATCTCACACTTGTCGCCAAAATACCGGAAATTAGTCAGGAGAAATTTGATAACTTAGTAGAGAAAGCAGAAAAGAACTGCCCGATCTCTAAGCTTTTATCTACGGAAATTTCAGTAGACGCTTCTTTAGTTCAGTAACACTATGTATCATTTATAAGAATGCTGTTGAGAAGGTCAACAGCATTTTTATTTAAATTTTGCTCTATGTAAATTCATGAGAGCTTTTTTTATTAGATACAGACTCTTCATCAATAAAAGATATATTTGTAATAAATAATTTTTACACATGCTGGAAGCAGTACTTTTAGGATTTTTATTTTCTTTATTTTTAGTATTTGCAGGCTCTTATCTCAGGGGTAGACTAGCTGTGTTATCTTCATTAATCCCTTTGAGTCTATTTGTATATTTCTCAACATTCATCAGTGAAATAGCGGATGGTAAAGTTATTTACGAAAATCACGAATGGGTCCCTAGCTTTGGCGTTAATCTTAGCTTTACCTTAGATGGGTTGTCCCTTTTATTTGCTTTGATGATTACGGGTGTGGGCACCATGGTCTTTGTATATACCTCTGCTTATTTAAAAGATCATAAATATTTAGATAGGTTTTACGGATACCTGAGCCTATTTATGGCCGCAATGCTTGGCTTAGTTCTGTCGGATAATTTGATGTCCATGTTTATTTTCTGGGAGCTAACGAGTATTTCCTCCTTTTATCTCATCGGTTTTAACAATGATAAACAGGCTTCTAGAAAATCTGCATTAATCGCTCTTGGTGTTACTGGTATTGGAGGATTAATGCTCTTGGGCGGGGCTATTCTTCTTGGAGAGGTTGCTGGAACCTATCGCATTTCCGAAATGCTATCCTCAAGAGAAGCCATAGCCGATAGTTCACACTATGTCTTAATCCTCATCTTTATATTTAGTGCTGCTTTTACCAAATCTGCACAGTTTCCATTTCATTTTTGGTTACCTGAAGCGATGAAGGCTCCAACACCCGTGTCTACTTATTTGCATTCTGCAACGATGGTAAAGGCAGGAGTTTATTTATTATTCAGAATGACCCCTGTCTTAAATGGGGCGGAGATTTGGCATACCGTATTGATTATAGTGGGAGGAGTTACAATGATTTACTCTGCCTTCCACATTATCTTTAGGACAGATCTGAAAGGTATTTTAGCCTATTCAACTATCGCAGCACTAGGAATTTTAGTCTTTTTGATTGGGATTGGTACTCAAGCAGCTCTTATGGCCGCCGCAGTTTTTATTGTGGTTCACGCGCTTTACAAAGCTTCTTTATTTTTGATCACCGGCATTATAGATCATGAAACAGGGACCAGAGACGTAACTCAACTTGCAGGTCTTAGAAAAGTCATGCTTCCCGTTGCTATATCTGGCTTTATCGCCGCACTTATTAGTGGTGGTGTACCACCTACTTTAGGTTTTGTAGGGAAAGACTTAATTTATGAATCTACTTTGCATTTTAAAGATAATGCGATCTTACTCACTATTGTAGCTCTATCCACGAACGTATTATTGTTTTATGCTGGTTTTGTAGTAGGCGTAAAGCCTTTTATGGGTAAACTACCCAAAAAGTTTGAAAAAATCAGTTTACCAAGTCCGTTGATGTGGATTCCACCTCTTATCATGACTTCTGCAGGATTGGTATTTGGTCTTTTCCCCAGTCTTATTGAGACAGCTATAGCAAAGCCTATTGCAATGGCACAAGCATTTCAGTTTGAGGAATTTCATCTTAAATTATGGCATGGCTTTAACCCCATTCTAGGGCTTAGTGCCACTACACTTGTATTGGGGTCCGTTTTATATTTTGTTTTAAAACCGAAGCAATCCCTAGTGACCACCATTGCAAAGCTTGATCCTATAGCACCCAAAACACTGCTCATAAATCTATCTGAAGGGTTCGCTGTGTTTTCTAAACACTGGACTAATATTTTTCAGACCGGTTATCTAAGACATTATCTTTTTATAATTGTAAGCTTTCTTATTTTGCTGTTGGGGTATTTAATCTTTTCAGACTTTTCTCTAAGTATAGATACTTCTTCACTTGCAGAATTGACTATTTATGAGATTTCAATTTTGATAATGTTACTTTTAGGTGTTTTATATACGGTTTTTACCAAATCCAGGTTGGCGGCTGTAGCTTCTTTGGGAGTCGTAGGTTTATCTTTCAGTTTGTTATTTTTGTTTTATGGCGCACCAGACTTAGCGATGACTCAATTTTCTGTAGATACCCTTACTGTTATTTTATTTGTTTTGGTACTCTATAAATTACCTAAATACTTGAATCTATCGGATATTCGGCTTAGGATCAAACACGGTATACTCTCTATAAGCTTTGGTGTCTTAATCACGATTCTTATCTTAAAAGTTTTAGGCGAGCCCAAAAATACTGAAGTCACAGAATTTTATGCTGAAAATGCCTATAAGTTGGCACACGGTAAAAATATAGTCAATGTTATCTTGGTAGATTTTAGGGGGACAGATACGATTATAGAAATTTCAGTACTTATAGTAGCGGCCTTAGGCGTCTTTGGATTACTAAAATTGAAGCTAAAGACAACAGACAAAAAATAATATGAAAACATTAATTTTAAAATCAGCCTCTAGTTATTTGCTTCCGGTATTATTGATATTCTCTGTGTTTATTCTACTTAGAGGTCATTACTTGCCAGGGGGAGGATTTGTGGGAGGTCTCGTTGCAGCGATTGCTTTTGTTTTGCATGCTTTTTCTCATGGATTGGATAAAACGAGAACCATATTAAAATTACATCCTGGGTTTTTGATGCCGTTGGGTCTTTTAGTGGCTTTCTTAAGTGGAATCGCTCCGATGGTTTTTTCAGGTTTACCTTTTATGACTGGACTTTGGGCAGAAAATCCAATACCCGTTATCGGGACAATTGGGTCTGCGTTATTTTTTGACCTCGGGGTATATTTAGTCGTGATAGGAGCGTCCTTAACGATCATTTTTACAATTTCAGAAACTGCTTAAATGGAAATACTCTTAGCAATTATTACTGGAGTTTTGTACGCGTCTGGTATTTATATGATTATGCGCCGAAGCATGGTGAAACTTATTTTAGGTATCATCCTTCTTGGAAATGGAGTGAATTTATTGATATTTGTTTTAGGCCGAATTACCAAAGGGAAGCCTCCAATTATAGATTCTGCAGAAAAAGTTTTAGAAGGGGTTTATGCAGATCCAATCCCACAAGCTTTAATACTCACAGCCATAGTCATTAGCTTTGGATTACAAGCTTTTGCTATTATACTTATGAAGCGAGCTTTTAAAGTCCTTAAAACAGACGATTTAGACCAACTTAATACTACAGACGAAGATTCATGACAAACGATATCATTATATTACCATTAGTAGTTCACCTGTTTTTCAGCATCGTATTGATGTTTTTCTGGAACCAAGTGGACTTTCAAAAAATATTTAGCGTAGCTGCCAACTTAATAGCGCTACTTGTCGCCATTTGGGTTTTTGTTTATGTGTACAATAACGGCACTCAAGTGGTGCAATCAGGAAATTGGCAAGCGCCCTTTGGAATTGTATTTGTGGGCGATATGCTGGCGGCGACTCTGGTTTTACTCACCGCTATTGCAGGTTTTGCAGTATCTATATTTTCTACGATATCCGTTATAAGAGCTAGATTGAGATTTGGGTATTTTAGTGTGTTTCATTTTTTGCTTTTAGGGCTTAATGGCGCCTTTTTAACCGGAGATATATTTAATTTATATGTGTGGTTTGAGATTATTATTATCAGTTCTTTTGTGTTGATAAGCATAGGGGGAGAAAAAAATCAATTGGAAGGTGCTGTTAAATATTTTGCACTTAATTTTTTTGCGTCCATGATCTTTTTAACAGCCCTCGGAGTTCTGTATGGTTTGGTAGGGACTTTGAACATGGCAGATATCTCATTGAAGATCGCTGAAGTCCAAAATAGGAATCTAGTGGAAATAAGCGCTGTTTTGTTTCTGGTCGGTTTTGGGATCAAATCGGCTATATTCCCTTTGTACTTTTGGCTTCCCGCCTCATATCACACCCCGCCATCAGCAGTTTCTGCCATATTTGCAGGGCTGCTTACCAAAGTTGGAGTTTACGCTTTAATACGTGTTTTCACACTGATTTATGGGGGGGATGGATTTTTGAATACGCTGCTATTAACCCTTGCGATTATGACTATTTTTAGCGGTGGTGTTGGGGCTATTATTCAAAACAATATCAAGAAGGTATTCATGTACTTTATCATTTGTCATATTGGATTTATGATTGGAGGTTTAGCCTTATTTACGGAAGTTGCTATGGCAGGTGTTATTTTCTACCTCATCCACGATATCATCATCAAAACGAATTTATTCTTGATAAGTGGTTTGATATATAGAATTAAAGCCACAAACAACATGAAGAAACTAGGCGGCTTGTACGCCAATTACCCCAAGTTGAGTCTACTTATGGCAATTCCATTATTCTCTCTTGTTGGGATCCCTCCGTTATCCGGATATTGGCCTAAAATTTCATTAATTCTAGCGAGTTTTAATGCAGAACAATATTGGTTTTTTGGAGCTTTAATCTTCGGAAGTTTAATCACTCTTATAGTCATCGCCAAACTTTGGTCGGAGGTCTTCTGGAAGGATCAGCCAAAAATAACTCTTCCCAAAAGGTTTATTTATTTCGACCAACTCAGGATGGGACAAAAATTCACCTTTATATTCCCTGTGGCTTTTCTAACTTTTGTAACTTTATATATTGGATTTGGAGCGGAACACATTCAGCAGTTGTCTCAGAGAATAGCTTCAGAATTAATAAATAACGAATTATATATAGATGCTGTTTTAAAAAGATAAGTCAAAATGAAAAGCAAATTTTTATCTAACATTTTGTTGACCCTCATTTGGGTATTTTTGACTGATGGCTATGAGCTCAATAATTTCCTTTTTGGATTTATTTTGAGTTTTATCATTCTTTGGATCTTAAGTGGTGCGGAGGATAAAAACAGTAAAAAATACTTTAAGACCATTCCTAGGATCATTTCATTCATCTTCTTTTTTCTCTGGGAACTCACCAAAGCAAATATCCAAGTCGCCTACGAAGTCAGCACTCCAAAATTTAATATGAAGCCTGGTATTGTGGCTGTTCCCTTGGATGCCAAAACAGATCTGGAAATTACTCTTTTAGCAAATTTGATAACACTTACACCAGGGACACTTGCTCTAGACGTTTCTACAGACCGCAGTGTGCTTTATATTCATGCAATGTATGTAGAAGATAAACAGGAATTTATAGCAGATATTAAGACAGGATTTGAGAAACGCTTATTAGAAATATTACGATGAACGTACACGATTTTTTATATTATATTATCTTACCTATTCTTTCCATTTCTTCACTTTTGGTTTTTGTACGGTTTTTTATAGGACCTAGCATTGTAGATCGCGTTGTTGCTTTAGATTTATTAATTACTATTGGAATTGGTATTATAGCGATATATAGTGTTGTAACTGATAAACCAACATTCCTTGATATTTCTCTGGTTCTGGCTCTAATTGCTTTTTTAGGAACAGTAGCTTTTGCGTATTACTTAGAAAAACGAAATAAAAATGATTGATATCCTCATTTACATCACTTCTGGGCTTGGAGCGCTTTTTGTACTTCTGGCAGCTGTTGGCACTTTAAGAATGCCAGATCAATATCTTAGAATTTCCGTCAATACCAAGGCGGCAACTCTTGGTGTTGGATTGTTACTGGTCTCTGCAGCCTTATTCTTTTCAGAAATTTCAGTATTTACACGTGTGGTTACCGTAATTATATTTATTTTGATCACTGCTCCTGTAGGAGCACACCTTATAGCTAGAACCTCTTATTTTATTGGAAATGAGCTATGGGGTAAGTCTGTTATTGATGATTTGAAAGGTAAATACAATAAATCTACCCACGAATTGAAAGGAGAAGATAAAGAAAATGAAAGTGAAAATGAAAAAGAGTCAACCCCTAAAACTTAAATTCCCGAAGGCTTTACAAAAGAAACTCGATAAACGCAAAGAAGAAGGATCATTCCGAACGCTTAAGATTTCAGATTTAACCTTAGTTGATTTTTCTTCAAACGATTACTTAGGGTTTTCTAAAAAACAAAGCATTTCTGAATTTGCTGAAAATAAACTTAAAGAGTATTCCAGTGAGCTTCATGGAGCTACTGGCTCAAGATTGCTTTCTGGAAATTATCCTTTAATCAAAGATTTTGAAATCTACTTAGCCACGCAATATGATGCTGAAAGCGCTTTGGTCTTTAACTCGGGGTATGATGCTAATTTAGGTCTTATCTCATCTGTTGCGCAATCTCACGATTTGATTTTATATGATGAGTTGAGTCATGCCTCTATAAGAGATGGTATCTCGCTGAGTCCAGCTCATTCCTATAAGTTTAAACATAATGATCTAAAAGATTTAGAAGCCAAACTCTCCAAATTTCAAAATCAATTTGATACCATCTATGTTATTACAGAGCATGTTTTTTCAATGGACGGCGATGAAGTAGAAGTAGGGGCTGCTATAGAGGTCTGTGAAACTTATGGGGCTTGCTTTATTTTGGATGAAGCTCACGCTATAGGAACCTTGTCAAATACAGGGTACAGAGATTATGGGAATAAAATATTTGCTCGAATTATTACTTTTGGTAAATCGTTTGGATCACACGGCGCTTTTATACTAGGCTCTAAAGATTTACAAGATTACTTGATCAATTTTGCTAAAAGCTTTATTTATACCACTGCCCCAAGTCAGGATACCATAGCCCGAAATTGGGCGGCTCATGACCATTTGAGAACAGAACCACAAGATTTTGAAAACTTAAGGTCTGTCATCTGTTATTTTTTAGACACTTTAAAGACTCATAAGTTGGAAAGTTATTTTATAGAAAGCAATTCGGCCATTCAATCCTGTGTGATTGGAGGGAACCAAAAGGTAAAAACAATTTCAAATCAACTTCAGGCAGAAGGATTTGATGTGAGAGCCATCTTATCTCCAACAGTCCCCGAGGGGAAAGAACGTTTGCGCTTTTGTCTTCACACTTATAATACAGAAGCTGAAATCTTTAAAAGTCTTAGTAAACTTTCAAAACTGTTAAACTAGAGGTATGAAATTCTTTTTCGCAAGTCTTGCGGTTTTACTTTTTTATCAAGTGCATGCTTAGGCAATTAAAGGGAAAATTGTAGATGATAAAGATAATAGTCTATCTGGGGCTACTATTTACTATGAAGATCATTATAAAATTATTGTTCTAGGAAATCATTTTGAAAACCTGATTATTGACGCTACTTTACTCGAAAACAAATTCCAAAAACAAGTACCTTTACTCCATAAAAGTCAAGGTTCCGATATCACTTTTAAGACCAAAATCTTTTATGTAGATAACTACGCAAATCAACACCATTACATTTTTAGGGGACGTGAGTAAAGGCAAACTTGGAAACATGATCCCCACAAATTATCAATCCTATGACTAACACGTATTTTATTACTGGTATTGGCACAGATGTCGGTAAAACCATAGTTTCAGCAGTAGTGACTGAAGCTTTTCACGCAGACTATTTTAAACCCGTACAAGCAGGAGAATTAGAGTATTCCGATACTGATAAAGTCAAAGCTTTAATTTCGAACTCCAAATCGAAATTTTTTGATAATGCCTATGCTTTAAAAACACCTATGAGTCCTCATGCCGCAGCGGAGATCGATGAGGTCACCATCGACATGAAATCTATAAGTAGGCCAAAGACCCAAAACTCTTTGGTAATTGAGGGAGCGGGAGGCTTAATGGTCCCCTTAAATGATAAGGATTGTCTCATCGATCTCATTGAGAAAACAGATAAAATTATCTTGGTTTCCAGACATTACTTGGGGAGTATTAATCACACATTACTCTCTGTAGAAGCTTTAAAAAACCGGGGGTTTCCCAATATAGGAATCCTTTTTAATGGGAATGAACATCCGACTACTGAACGTATTATTTTAGAAAAAACTCAACTTCTTTGCTTGGGACGTATTCCAGAAGAAAGTCAGATTTCGAAAGAGATTATTTTAAAGTATGCGGAACGCTTAAAACTAAATTTAGAAAATTTTTAAATTATCTAGATTAGATTCAGAAGAGAGAAAACCTAGCTTTAGGATCTTTAACTTTGCAATACATACAAGACTATGAAACTTTTCGGGAAGTCTCTTACATTACCCTTTACCAAGCCTTCTATTTCTAAACGGGACCAAAAGTATATTTGGCATCCGCTTACTCAGCATAAATTAAACCCAGAGCTCCTAGCTATAAAATCGGCCAAGGGGGTGATTCTAAAAGATGAATCTGGTAAAACCTATATAGATGCCATCGCCTCTTGGTATACGAGTATGTACGGTCATTGCCATCCTGAAATTATAAAAAAGGTAAAAGCTCAAATGGATACTTTAGATCAGGTGGTTTTTAGTGGTTTCACCCATGAACCCGCGGTAGAATTGTCTGAGAAATTGATGGAGATTTTACCTAAAAATCAAAGCAAACTCTTTTTCAATGATAATGGCTCTACGGCAACTGAGATCGGTATAAAAATGGCATTGCAATACCATCATAACCAAGGAAACAATCGCAAAGTCATGCTAGCCTTGGAAGATGGATTTCATGGCGATACATTTGGAGCGATGTCGGTCTCCAGTTTATCTGTATATAACGGTGCTTTCGAAGACCATTTTATAAAAGTGATTAGACTTCCTAAGCCAGATGGTCAAAATAATGCTGAGGTGATTGAGCAATTGAAGTCGATTTTAAAAGGAAATACCATTGCTGGCTTTATCTATGAACCCTTAGTGCAAGGAGCTGCAGCCATGAAGACTTACGACCCAAAAGGGCTAGAAGAAATTTTGAAGGTGTGTAAAGCTCAGGATGTGATTTGCGTTGCCGATGAAGTGATGACAGGTTTTGGGAAAACAGGTAAACATTTTGCCTCAGACCATCTATCACAACAACCCGACGTGATGTGTTTAAGTAAGGCCCTATCTGCGGGGATGGTAGGTATGGGAATTACAAGTTGTACCAAAAAAGTTTACAAAGCTTTTTATGACGATGACCTTGCCAAAGGTCTGTTTCACGGTCATACATATACGGGAAATCCATTGGCTTGTGCTGCGGCTATTGCAGGCATTGAACTCCTTCAATCTAAAGAAATCCAAGACTCTATTAAAACCATCATGAGTCTTAATGATTTGTTTGCTGATAAAATGCGTAAGCATCCTATGGTTGCTGAGGTAAGACAGATTGGGGTAATCCTAGCTTTAGATTTAAATCTGGAAATGGAGCGCTATGGTAATGCACGAGATGAAATGTTTCAATTTTTTATGAGTCAGGGGATCTTTTTAAGGCCTCTAGGGAAAACCATTTATATTCTACCTCCTTATGTCATCACAGAAGAGCAGTTGGCCAAGATATACGCTGTAATTGAAGATTACCTCAGTATCCTAGAAGAAAGAGCTCTTAAAGTTTGATGAGTTTGAGAGGCCTCCTTAAAGTAAATTTTGGACTTGGGAGAATTGAATTAATCAAAATCTTGGTTTTATTTTGCTGATTAAAAACTGGCCTGACTATTTTCGACTATGCTTAGGACAAATTAGGATTAAAAGCTATAGGCTCTAAGATTCTATAATTAATTAAAACACGAAACCGACAGAAAAGCTCCAAACTTCATTGAACTGATCACCTACAAGGTCTTTGTCGATGTCGTTTATGCTCTTTTGATAGCGAGCTTGTATCATAAAATTTTGACTGAGCTTGTAGCGCAACCCTCCCAATAAACCCAGTTCAAGACTTTCGTATGTGCTAGTTTGGTCTATCGTTTCAGTTTCACTAATTAACTGATTTGAATCATTTATGAATCTTTCTTCTCTTTCTTCTTCAGCATTTACCAAATAACCAACTTGTACACCACCTTCAATCCAGAGCTGTTCAATAAGGTTATAACTTACTATAACAGGTACATTGATATATTGCATTCTGGTGAGACTCTTAATTTCATCAATATTTATAATCTCAGAATCAAATCTTTCCGAAAACCCTTGTTCAGAATACAGCAACTCAGCTTGTAAACCTAGCTTAGGTAAAATTTTATATAAACCATATCCTCCTATATTCATAGACGTTCTGGTATCGTAGCCTGAAACTTCTTCCCCATCCCCAGTAACGTTAGATAAATTGAGACCTCCTTTAAACCCGTATTCAAAATACTCTTGTTGAGCATGTGAAGTTATAGTGACTAATAACAAGGTTACAATAGCTGATAATGAAAGTTTCATAATAAAAAATTTTTGAATAAAAATAGACTTTTTTAAGGATTTGTAAATCCTCATTAATTCAATTTTAACCTTGCATCTTTTTAGCTTAAGCTGCAAGATTTCGATTTGAAAAATGAGTAACTTTTGTTACAATAAAACGACTATTTATAGCTTTAATTTGCATAAAATATTTAATTATGGAATGGATCATGAACCCTTGGCCTTGGTATGTTTCTGGGCCTCTTATCGCTTTAGTTATGTTTGCTTTGCTATTTGTAGGTAAGCAATTTGGGATGTCTTCCAATTTAAGAACAGCCTGTTCTATTGGAGGAGCTGGTAAAGCATCAGATTTTTTTGATTTTGATTGGAAAAAAGAACGCTGGAATCTCATTGTGGTTTTAGGAGCTATCATTGGAGGGTTCGTATCAGCTAATTACTTGTCTGATAATACAGTCAATATCAATCCTGATGTCGTTATTAAACTGGAATCTTATGGAATTAACAGTGCTGGAGAATCGTATTTGCCAACTGAGATTTTTGGCGATGAAAGTTTGAGCGACCCTAAAATTCTAGCCGTTTTACTAATAGGCGGATTTCTAGTCGGTTTTGGATCTCGGTATGCTGGGGGATGTACTTCTGGGCATGCTATTTCTGGTTTAAGCAATCTGCAACTTCCTTCATTAATTGCAGTAATTGGATTTTTTATTGGAGGATTAATCATGATTAATTTTATTTATCCCTTAATTTTTTAAGCATATGAAAACCTTAGTTTATTTAATTATAGGTGTCTTTTTTGGTATTGTCATGTACAAATCTGAAGCAGCGTCTTGGTTTAGAATTTATGAAATGTTTGAATTTGGGTCCTTCCATATGTATGGTATTATTGGCTCTGCTTTAGCCATAGGAGTAATTGGCACTCAGATTATAAAACGCCGAAACATCAAAGCTTTAGGAGGACAAGACATGCAACTAAACCCTAAAGCAATGAGTATACCGCGTTATTTATTCGGCGGACTCTTATTCGGATTGGGTTGGGCCCTTGCGGGTGCTTGTCCTGGGCCCATGTTTGTTCTCGCCGGAGCGGGTTACGGTTCCATTCTAATAGTGATTTTTGGTGCGCTTGGAGGTACATTTATCTATGGACTCCTCAGAAACAAACTTCCGCACTAATATTAAAACTATTTAATACTGAAAAGCTTCGTTTTTTAACGAAGCTTTTTTTTGGAGAAGGTTTAAACTTTTTCTAGTTTAAGTAGTCCTACTTAATAAAGCTGAATAGCTCAGTTTTACTGACTCAATATTAAATCAACTATGTTCAAAAAAATACTGTACTACACGTGTGTAGCAGGAATGCTAGTTTCGATGTCATCATGTTCTATCCTTCAGGGTAAAAAAGATGATAAGTCTGCTTCTCAATCCAAGGAAAAGTCCAAAAATGGTATAAAACCTTACGGCAAAATCATTACGAAAAAGGCTAAATCTGATGAAGGATTATTTACTGTTCATAAGGTAGATGAAGATTACTTTTTCGAAATCCCAGACTCGCTTTTCAATAGAGAGATGTTAATGGTAACTCGTATTGCTCAAACTGCTCAAGGCATGGGTTTTGGTGGAGGAAAGCAAAACGAACAAGTATTGCGCTGGCAACGTAAAGGTGATAAAGTTAATCTTAGAGTTGTTTCCTACGATATTGCAGCGGCAGATTCTTTACCTATTTATGAAGCGGTAGTGAATTCCAATTTTGAACCCATTTTATATTCTTTTGATGTAAAAGCTTACAAAAAGGATTCTATCTTTAATACAACGGTCATAGATGTTACGGATTTATTTCAGAAAGATGTCGAAGCTATTGGTTTGCAAAGTAGACGAAGAAAACCTTATAAAATTTCTAGACTAGATGATAGTCGTTCTTATATCGATACGATAAGAAGTTATCCTGAAAACATAGAGATTAGACACGTCAAAACTTACAATGCAGGCAAACCACCTTCCAATTCTAGTACGGGTTCAGTTTCATTGAAATTTAGTAACTCAATGGTCTTATTGCCAAAAGAACCTATGAGACGACGTTATTTCGACCAACGTGTAGGTTGGTTTACAAGTAATCAAACAGATTATGGTTTAGATAATCAAAAGTCTGAAACGGTAGAGTATTTAGACCGTTACCGTCTTGAGGTGAAAGATGAGGACCTTGAGAGGTTCAAAAATGGCGAGTTAGTCGAACCTAAAGAACAGATCATTTATTACATAGACAGAGCTACTCCAGAAAAATGGAGAAAATATATTAAACAAGGGATAGAAGATTGGCAAGTGGCCTTTGAAGCTGCTGGCTTCAAAAATGCTATTATTGCTATGGATCCTCCTACAAAAGAAGAAGATCCAGATTGGAGTCCTGAGGATGTTAGGTATTCTGTAGTGAGATATCTAGCTTCTCCAATACCAAATGCGAACGGACCTCACGTGAGTGATCCAAGGTCTGGGGAAATCTTGGAATCGGATATCAATTGGTACCACAATGTGATGACTTTGCTTCGCAATTGGTTCTTTGTGCAAACTGCAGCAATCAATCCAGAGGCCAGAGGTGTTGAGTTTAAAGATGAGGTAATGGGACGTTTAATTCGTTTTGTATCGTCTCATGAAGTTGGACACACCCTTGGACTTCCTCACAACATGGGAAGTAGTGTAGCTTACGGTGTTGAGGACTTAAGAAGTCCAGAATTCACTAAAGAATTTGGTACAGCTCCTTCCATTATGGATTATGCGAGATTTAATTATATCGCTCAACCTGGTGATGGAGATGTATCTTTAATGCCTAACGTTGGACCTTATGATAAGTATTCAATTGCTTGGGGATATAGACCTATTTTGGACAAAACACCAGAAGAGGAAAAAGAAGTTCTTAATCGATGGATCTTAGAAAAAGCGGGAGATCCTATCTATAGATTTGGAAAACAACAATCTGGAGGTGTGATCGATCCAAGTTCACAAACTGAAGATCTTGGTGATGATTCTATGGAAGCCAGCACTTATGGTATTGAAAATCTTAAAAGAATTGTTCCAAACTTAATAGAGTGGACTGCAGAAGATGGTAAAAACTACGAAGACTTAGAAGATCTATACAACCAAGTTTATGGACAGTATAACCGTTATATGGGCCATGTTGCAGCTAATATTGGGGGTGTTTACGAAATCTATAAAACTTACGATCAAGAGGGCGATGTTTATACACACGCGCCAAGAGATAAGCAAGTAAGAGCTATTGAATTTCTTCAAGCAGAATTGTTTGAAACTCCAGAATGGTTGATCGATACAGACATTTTCAACAAAATACAATTTGACGGCTATCTTGAAAAAATAAAAAGCTACCAGGAAAGAGCTTTAAATAATGTTCTAGACTTTGGTCGTTTCGCAAGAATGATGGAAAACGAAGAGTTAAACGATGATGCGTATACCATTGTAGAAATGATGGAAAATTTAAGAACTGGTCTTTTCAGTGAATTGAGACGTGGAGAAGACATCAGTAGAATTCGTAGAAACCTTCAGAGAGCTTATATTGGAAGGATGCATGAGCTTATGACAGAGGAGCAATCTAGTATTCCTGCTCAATTCAGAAGTTACATCAACCGAAGTAATATCGATGTAGAGACTAGTGACATTAGACCTCTTGTAAGAGCAGAGCTAACTACTTTGCAAAGCGATATGAGAAGAGCAATCAACAGAACTAGAGATACAATGACACGATATCATCTACAAGATGCAGTTAAGCGAATTGAGAAAATTATCAATCCAGAGGCTTAACTAGTGATTGATTTAAATTCTAAAAGCCACTTTTATAAAGTGGCTTTTTTGGTTTTGAACATTTATATTCAAAACTAAATCATTTTAAAATTCCTTTTTTAAACGAGTATAATCATTTGTAAGGTGTCTTCTAAGCCCAAAGCTGAAAAGATTAAAATCAAAATTGTGACGGAGGCAAATTCAGAAGAAATTGTCAACTACTGGTTTTGTGTAGGCTCTTCAAATTGAAAAAGAAAAGCGTTTCAAGGTAAAGTCTTGAAAGCTCAAAAGGGAGTCGGTTTTGGAGTAAAAAGCCCAGTTATAGATGTGTTAGATCACCGCGGATGGTGAGCAATTTACTTACAACTTAAGGCGAATAGATTCATCAATTTAATTTTCTACAGGCTTTAACTTGGAGTTACCAATCGATTTTCCAAACAGTCTTTGGGGTGGAATAATTGTAAAGTTAACTACTAAAGTATTGCTAAGTTCTAGAGGATTAATTCTTCTTGATCCTTTTTGACTTCATTTCGCTCTTCAGCGGTGTGAATAAAGTCTTTTGCTTTTTTGACTAAATAGTCTTGAAAATAGTGCTTTTGTTTATTTTGAGTATGAGTCATCACAATGACCACAAGATCATCTTTTGGGTGAAATTCTATGCCATTTCTAAACCCATCCCACAAACCGTTGTGGTAAATAACCTCCTCACCACTTTTATGTTCAAGTCTAAAACCCATCCCATAGCGTTTGTTTTTGCCATTTTCGTCTCTGCCAAACATCAAGTCAACACTACTTTCATTTACTATTTTGCCATTTTTCAAATCGCGAAACCACACAAATAAATCTTTAGCAGAGGCATAAATTCCTTTGTCCCCCATAGCATTATTATGAAAACCTTCAGGGAGTTCAATAAAAGAGCGTCTATAGGATTGGTAGCCATCCAGAATGACACTCTCATTTCTGTCGTGTTTGTCGACAAAGGTTTCATCCAAGCAAAGAGGTAATAAAAATTCGTCTTCAATAAATTCTCCGAGACTGAGTTGAGTTATTTGCTCAACGATAGCTCCTAAAACGACGTAACCTGTATTGCTGTAACTAAAATATCGACCCGCAGGAAAATTTAGTCTTGGGGCATTGGTGTTAATCAGATCCACAACCTCTAGATTGTTGGGGGCAATATCTTTATCCCAGTACTGTTCCGTTAGATACATATAATTCCAAAGTCCAGACCTATGCTTTAATAAATCTCGAATGGTCACTTTTTCAAATTTAAATCCTGGTAAATAGGTAGACACAGATTGATCGATGTCCAAACATCTTTCTTCGTATAACTTTAGAATAGCTGCTGCTGTATATTGTTTACTCACCGAGGCCAATTGGTAAGACATACTCGCCTCCATAGGAGATTTTGTAATAGGATTCTTATAGCCAAAATCTTCTTCATATAAAATTTGATCCTTATAAGCGACAATTACAGATCCACTTATACTGTTGCGTTTAGCCCTTTTTTGAATTTGATCTTCCAAAACGCGAAGCTCTGGGGAAAACAGTGAACTATAATCTACTATCGGTACTTTAGGAATAGGAGTAGTCACTTCAGAATTATCTGTAGGTATAGTTTCAAAATTACTAAAAGCAAAGTTTTGAAACATGGTATAACTGATGATTCCTAGGATGCATCCTAAAACGAATAGTCTTGTGACAAGCTTAGAGTTGAATTTCATTAAGAATAAAATAATCTTATTTATAATTCAAAATATCATAAATTATTGCTGCATATGATTATAATCGTAATTATAACTAATTAAAACGTAACCTATAACTTAGGCTGAGGATTATAACGAGACTTTATATTTTCTCTCTATTTTATTGCTAAGTCTAAAAGGTCAGCTTGGTTTAAGTCTATAAATTATTTTTTATGATTCCTTCACCAGTATGGTTTCGGTATTCCAAACATCAGTAAGAGTTTTTAAAGACTCAAATAGTACTTCAAAAGAAGAAACCACATAATAATCTTTTTGCATAATATCTGTTCTGAACTCCTTTTCAATAATTGCCTGAATAGAATACTCTATAAAATTAGCTTTTCGCTCATGGATCTGATTGGTTTCTCCAGAGGAAGATAAAATACCAGCACCATAGGATTGGATATTTCCTTGCTCTCTTATAACTCCAAATTCTATTGTAAACCAGTAGAGACGTTGTAATTGTATGAGTTTTTCAGTATCTTCTAGAAATTGACAGCCTAATTTTCCAAACTCGTGTAAAAATTCAGAAAATACAGGGTCACTTAATAAAGGCACATGACCAAAAATATCATGAAACACGTCTGGTTCTTCCAAGTAGTCTAAACTGTCTTTGGAACGCAACCAAGTCGAGGAGCAGAACTTTCGATCGGCAAGCAACTTGAAAAACTCTTCTACAGGAATCAATCCAGGGACTACTTGCAACTCCCATTGAGTTTCATTTTTAAACCATAAATTGATCTTTTCAAAATCAGGGATTTCGTCGGCATTCAAAACAGGAGACATATGCTCTAAAGCATCGATATAAAATTTAGAAGCTTTGCCTGGGATATTTTCTTTTTGTCTATTAAATAGGGTTTTCCAAACCCATAAATCATCTTTGGTGTATTTAGACATGTCTTGCATAGCAATTCGGTTTAAAATAAGAATCCCGATTCAATTGAATCAGGATTTAATTAAGGTGTAAATATATTATACCATTAGCCAATTCTAGGCTCTAGAAATGGATGATAGCAATAGATTATGTTTTCAATTATCACGAAATCAAAACTAGATATAAAATCGATATTGACAAAATCAACAAGTGTTAAACTGCAGCTATAGAGTGGCTTTAATTTTAGACACTATTCAGGATCAATTCATCTCAATGGTCTAATTTTATGAAAAATCAAATCATGATGTCACACTCCTACCGTTGGGGAATTTTAGGCTTAGGACGAATTGCGCATAAAGTAGCCTCAGATATAAAGCACGTAGAAGGGGCTATTCTCTATGCAGTAGCCTCAAGATCACTAGAAAAAGCTAAGGCTTTTGCTGGTGATTTTAAAGCTGAGAAAGCTTATGGTTCTTATATAGACTTGGTTAAAGACCCAGAAGTGGATATTATATATGTTGCGACACCACATGTTTTCCATTTTGAACATGTCTTATTAGGACTCCAACATCATAAAGCCGTCTTGTGTGAAAAACCAATAGCTGTAAATGTAGATCAATTGAATCAGATGATTTTTGAAGCAAAGCGCACAAATAGTTTCCTGATGGAGGGCCTTTGGACCAATTTTATGCCTCATCTTAAAAAAGTCTATGACCTTACCCAACAGGAAACTTATGGAAAATGCATAAAAATTGAAGCGGACTTCTCTTTTAAAGCTGAATTTGATGCCGAAGCTCGCCTGTTTAATAAATCTTTAGGCGGTGGGGCTCTTTTGGATATAGGAATTTATCCTGTGTATTTGGCTTTAAAGCTTTTAGGAGTGCCACAAAATATAAAAGCAAACGCTCAGTTTTCTAAAACAGGTGTTGATGTCTCCAATACAATACACTTTGAATATCCCAGTGGAGCAGTGGCACTACTGTCTTCTAGTTTTGCTAAGTCAACACCTTCTAAGGCTAGGGTTTATTTTGAAAGTGCTAGCATAGAATTTGGATCTAGATTTCATAATACCGATCAACTTAGCATCACTACTGAAGCCGGTGAAGAGCATCTAGATTTTCATTACTTACCAAATGGCTTTCAATTTGAGATTCAACATGTTCATGATTGTCTAGAACGAGGTCTCACCCAAAGTCTTGAGATGCCTCTTAAGGCGTCTTTACAGTTACTTCAAACATTAGATACCATTAGAAAGCAAATAGGCTTAAGGTATAGAGAAGATTTGGACCATTAAAAGTGAAGTTTTTAAACTTTTTTTGGTTTAGGTCGATTGTAGTTAATACCCTATAGATTTTTATGCCATTCCTAAATTTTTATTTGGACAATAGACGTCGATCTATAGGTAAGGGATATCTAGACAATTACTAAAAAAGCAGTACCTTTTACACGATACTGGATTCCAGTATTTAAATATATATAATTACAACGTAACATAGAATGGCATACATAAATTACTATAATATACTTGGAATTGAAAAAAATGCGACGGAAAGCGAAATCAAAAAAGCATATCGCAAAATGGCTCGTAAACACCATCCCGATCTAAATCCTAATGACAAGGAAGCTGAAACAAAGTTTAAGCAAACCAATGAGGCTAATGAAGTTCTGAGTCATCCAGAAAGCCGAAAGAAATATGACGCGCATGGTAAGGACTGGAAACATGCAGGAGACTTCAATAACGCCAGGCAACAGCAGTATAGTGGTAATTACTCCGACTTTTTTGAGTCTATGTTTGGGGGTCGAGCAGCTGGCAGTAGAGGAGGACCTGGAGTTGGTTTCCGAGGTCAGGATTACAATGCAGAACTAAAGCTTGATTTAAAAGAGGTCTACACGACCACTAAGCGTACATTCACTGTATATGGAAAAAACATTCGCCTAACCATTCCTGCAGGGGTCACTAATGGACAGAAAATTAGAATAAAAGGACAAGGTGGAGAAGGGAGAAATGGGGGTCCTAAGGGGGACTTATATATCAAATTCTCCATAGAGAACTCCACAGAATTTAAAAGAAATCACAACGACCTCTATAAAACGCTTGATCTTGATTTGTACTCCGCTATGCTTGGAGGTGATCTTACAGTAGAAACTTTAGACAGTAAAGTGAAACTAAAAATAAAGCCAGAAACTCAAAATGGTACCAAAGTAAAACTCAAAGGGAAAGGATTTCCAATTTATAAAAAAGAAGGTGAGTTCGGAGATTTATATATCACCTATAATTTGAAGCTGCCTACTCAACTTACGACCGAGGAAATGGAATTATTTAACAAACTCCAAAACTTACGCTTATGATAAATCTAGAAAGTCTTATTCCCCTATAAGAGTTATGTGTTCACTATAGTGTCGAAATGTCATTTTTAATTGATTTAAATGACTTCGATTTAATTGAAATTAGAACCATAGAGCACTCCCAGTATGTGCATAAGGATGATCTGGTTTATATAGAAAAAATGATTAGAATGCATCACGAACTCGATATCAATATGGAAGGGATTGACACTGTTTTTAATTTATTAAAAAAAAAATAGAAATTTTGCAAGAAGAGCTCATAACGACTAAAACAAGCTAAGCCTATATGAAGAGTGATTGATTTTAAAAGTTAGACTATTTTAGGCTAGGTTAAAAATGAATAACTCGCAAAGCCTTATGCCAAATTAGACCTGTGATGTTGCAATAAACCCTTTTTTCTCCTATTGTTCAAAGACAAGATCCAAAAAAACAGATGGATAGGAAATTTACATCTCTAAGCCTTATAAGGTTGAGGAGCTATTGAATTATATGTTCTTCGATACCAATTGTAGTATTCGCTAATTTTGACCACTTTTTATTTGAGTTTTAAATTGCCAAAGAAGCTTGAATTGCTAAATTTGCAAGAAATAAACCAAAATTACAGCGCCAGACTAGACGTTATAGTTTTTTGCAAAGCACAAGTATTATGTTGGAAGTTAAGCACATTCGAGCGCATCAAAAGGAGTACGTACAAGCTCTTAAGAAAAGAAATTTTGAAGCGGACTCCGTTTTTGAAGCTATTTTAAATCTAGATGAGAGGAGACGCTCCACCCAAAAAAAGTTAGATGAAATTCTCTTTGAATCCAACTCGCTTTCCAAAGAAATAGGGATGCTCTTTAAGTCAGGTGAAATTGATAAAGCTAAGGCTGCAAAGGAGAAAACAGCTGGGTTTAAAGCAGATTCTAAGCGTCTAAGTGAAGAAATGGGTGAGGTAGCAGCAGAGCTTCAGGCTTTGTTATATCAAGTTCCTAATATTCCACATCCCTCTGTTCCTGCTGGAAAAAGTGAAGAGGATAATGAAGAGATTTTTTCTGAAGGAGAAATTCCTATTTTATCCAAATCAGCTTTACCTCACTGGGAACTCGCCAAGAAATACGATATCATCGATTTCGAATTAGGCAATAAAATCACAGGGGCAGGATTTCCTGTTTATAAGGGGAGAGGCGCGCGTTTACAAAGAGCACTAATTTCTTATTTCTTGGACAAAAATACCGAAGCTGGCTATAATGAAGTCCAAGTTCCGCTCCTTGTTAACGAAGCTTCTGGCTATGGAACGGGTCAACTTCCAGATAAAGAAGGGCAGATGTATCATGTTGGAAATGATGACTTGTACTTGATCCCCACCTCTGAAGTTCCTCTGACCAACATCTACCGTGATGATTTGCTCAATTTTCAAGATTTACCTATTCAATTAACGGCTTACACCCCTTGTTTTAGAAGGGAAGCAGGAAGTTATGGAGCACATGTTCGCGGTCTTAATCGCTTACACCAGTTCGATAAAGTAGAATTGGTGAATCTTGTGAGGCCTGATGACTCTTATCGAGTCTTGGAGGGTATGGTGGAACATATCAAAACTATCTTAAGGGAATTAAAATTGCCCTATCGCATCTTGAGATTGTGTGGGGGTGATTTAGGATTTACATCTGCATTAACTTTCGATTTTGAATTGTTTTCAACGGCACAGGACCGTTGGTTGGAAATCTCCTCTGTCTCCAATTTTGAGACCTTCCAGGCCAACCGTTTGAAGATTCGCTATAAAGATGCTGATAATAAGAAAGCTTTGATTCATACGCTTAACGGGAGTTCTTTGGCCTTGCCACGAGTTTTAGCGGGAATTTTGGAGAACTATCAAACCGATGAGGGTATTGTTATCCCCGAGGTGTTACGGTCGTATACAGGTTTCGATATGATCTCATAGAGTGGCATTACAGGCGGTCGTCATCTCATAGTAAAGAAATCTTTCTAAGATGTGATGACACCCATAAATATTTCGGTAAATTTGAGAATGCTTTCAAGAACGCTTTATTTTTTAATGATGAACTGCTTTTTAAGTCTCCTGATGTGCTTTGTCTTTACCGTGGGTTTTGCACAAAGCGAAGATTTAGCGAGAAATTATCTAGATCAAGGCGACTATGAAAAGGCAGCTTCTATCTTTGGTAATCTACATAAAAAGAATCCAGGACAACAAAACTGGTTACTTGGTTATGTAGAGACTTTACAAGCCATGGGCAAAACCGAAGATGCTGAACGTGTTTTGAAAACCTATCTTACCGAAATTGGAGAATATCCCAATATCCAAATAGAATTAGGGTATGTGTACCAAAAACAAAGCGATACGATAAAAGCCCAAGAGTATTACCAAAGAGCCATAGCACAAGTAAAAGCTAGGCCAGGATTTTCATATTCTGTAGGCAATGTTTTTCAAAAATACGGGCTGTTGGATCTTGCGGTCCAAACTTATGAAACGGCCCAAGAGATAGAGCCTAGAAGTAATAATACCATTCAGTTAGCTCGTATTTATGGAGAGCAAAGCAACTACCTAAAGATGTTCGAAAATTACGTGGATCTGATCTCTAAAAATACAAGCTATTTCCAGATTTTAAATAGGAATTTTACTCAATATATCACCGAAGACGGAAACAACCCTGCCAACCTAGCTCTAAGAAGAGTCCTGTTACAACGCAGCCAAAAAAATCCAGAGCTTATCTTTAATCAAATGCTAAGCTGGCTTTTTGTTCAACAAGAGGATTACGCAAAAGCCTTTGCACAAGAAAAAGCCATTTATCAACGTCAAGAGCTCAAGTCTTTAAACCGCATTATCGATTTAGCTTTAATTTCAAAAGATGAGAATGAGCTAACTTCAGCTGAAGAAATGCTTTATTTTTCAGTCGAAAAGGCTTCAAGCCAGCGGGAATTACTTTCAGCAGAACGGGAACTCCTGCTAGTAAAGCAACTTATGATGGCTTCATCAGATGAGATTGAGGCTATTGAAGAAGCTTACGCTAGTTTTATTAAAAAGATTGGTAGAAGTAGAGATAGCTTTTTAATTCAAAAAGATTTTGTTGAATTCTTTGCTTACCAAAAGCGTAATGTCTCAAAAGCTTTACTGCAAATTGAACTTATAGATAAACAAGATCTATACCAACAGCAAATCGCAGAACTAAAGCTGCTACAGGCTGATTTGATGGTGCAAGATTCAAAATTTAACCAAGCTTTACTCCTGTATACCCAAGTGGAAAAGATTACTCCAAATACAGATATCGCTAGAGAAGCTAGATTTAAGGTGGCCAAAACCAGCTATTATACAGGAGATTTCGACTGGGCTTTAACACAACTTAAGGTTTTGAAGTCCTCAGCCTCTCAATTGACAGCAAATGATGCTATGGAGTTGGCTTTGCTGATTAAAGACAACAGCCAAGAAGATACCTTAAGAACAGACTTGAAGCTAGTTGCAAAAGCAGATCTGTTGCTGTTTCAAAATCAACCTATTCAGGCTTTAACTATTTTGGAGGGAGTTCTTGAAGACCATCAATCACCATCCATTGTGGATGAAGTTCTATTCAGAATTGCAAAGGTACATCTAGCCAACCAAGACGTGGAAAAAGCACTTCCTTATCTACAACAAATCGTAGATAAGCACGGTGATGAGATCTTAGCAGACAATGCCAATTTTCTTCTTGGAACACTTTATATGGATGAGCTAAAAGCTCCAGATCAAGCAAAATCTTATTTTGAAACCCTAATTTTTAATCATCCCGATAGCCTATATTTTGTAGACGCTAGAAAGCGCTTCAGAATGCTAAGAGGAGATCAAATTCAATAAAAATGTTTATTTACAATGTGACGACCAATATAGAAGAAGATGTTCATGACCAATGGGTGAAATGGATGAAAGAAGAGCATATCCCTGCTATGATAAAAACGGGAAAGTTTATAAACGCGATTATGAGTAGAGTGGATGTGGTAGAATCTATGGGAGGTATCACTTATTCTATCCAATATAAAGTTCAAAGTAAAGCCATTTTGGAGCGTTATTTTGAAGAAGATGCAGATGAACTTAGAGCGCAAACCAAGCTTTTCGATGGTAAGTTTGTAAGTTTTAGAACGGAAATGGAAATTGTACACGAAGAATCATGAGTGAAAAAGAAAGAACTTCAATAGACGATAAAGTGTTTAAAACAAATTTTGAGCAAGGCGTTAGAGAAGTGAAGGCCAAAAAACATTTGGGGCAGCATTTTCTTATAGATGAAGATGTTTCAAAGCGTATTTCGGAGACCTTGCAAAAAGACAATTATAGCAGTGTCCTAGAAATTGGACCTGGAACTGGCGTATTAACCAAGTATTTACTGGGAAAATACAGTCAGTTTGTGGCGATGGATCTCGACCGGGAGTCGATCGCTTTTTTGAATTCTTCATTTAAAAAGGAACACAAGATCGAGGGGGATTTAAAAGCACTTACGGTGATAGAAGCTGATTTTTTAAAAGTGGATCTTTCGGATTATTTCAGAGATATGCAATTTGCGATAATCGGTAATTTCCCTTATAACATTTCTACGCAGATCGTTTTTAAAACTTTGGAATATAAAAATCAAATTCCAGAATTTTCAGGGATGTTTCAAAAGGAGGTCGCCCAGCGAATCTGTGCTTCAGAAGGGAGTAAAACCTATGGGATTTTATCGGTTTTGGTTCAGGCGTTCTACAAAGCTGAGTATTTGTTTACAGTCCCACCAGAGGCCTTTGATCCTCCCCCAAAGATTCATAGTGGGGTGTTGAGGTTACAGCGTAAGGAAAATTATGAGCTGCCTTGTGAGGAGAAGAAATTACGGGATGTGGTGAAGACAGCATTTCAACAGAGAAGAAAGACCTTGCGCAACAGCTTAAAAAAATTCAATCTTTCACCAGAATTGAGAGAAGATCCAGTCTTTACTAAACGGCCAGAGCAGTTGAGCGTTGAGCAATTTATCGATTTGACTTTAAAAATAAGCCAAGATGCCATTTGAACTCACCAAAGAATTAATTGAGAAAATAGAAGTTCTTGTTGAGGATCAAAAAGATCATGAGCTTCAAACGCATTTGGAAGAATTTCACCATGCCGATATTGCGGAGATTCTCGATGAATTGACCATGGATGAGGCCACTTATATTATAAAGCTACTAGGTAGCGATCAAACGTCTGAAGTCTTGATGGAGATGGATGAGGACGATCGAGAGAAGATCTTGAGAAACCTTAATGCCAAGGAAATCGCCAACGAGATTGAGGAAATGGATACCGATGATGCAGCTGATATTATATCGGAACTTTCCGAGGATATCAAGACTCAAGTTATTTCCAACATCAAGGATAAGAAGCACGCAGAAAACATTGTAGAGCTGCTTAAATTTGATGAAAATTCTGCCGGGGGACTTATGGCTAAAGAGCTTATTCGGGTGAATGAAAATTGGAGCGTTACCGGCTGCATGACCGAAATGCGAAACCAGGCCGAAAATGTCAAACGCGTTCACTCGATCTATGTGGTGGATAACAAAGGAAGATTGAAAGGCAGGTTGTCTTTAAAAGATTTGATCACCGCTTCTAGTGAAGCAGAAATTGGAGATGTCTATATCCGTAATGTGGATTATGTAGATGTTCACACCTCTGGGGAGGAAGTGGCAAGAGTCATGCAAAAATACGATTTGGAAGCTATTCCCGTCGTGGATGAGTTTGGAAGATTGGTCGGCAGAATTACCGTAGACGATATTCTAGATTTCATTAAAGAAGAAGCCGATAAAGATTACCAAATGGCAGCAGGTATTTCTGAAGACGTCGAGGCAGATAGCAGCGTTTGGGAACTTACCCGCGCTAGATTGCCTTGGCTTATTTTGGGACTTTTTGGAGGCTTGGGAGCTGTTTATGTGATGCAAGGCTTTGATTCTGCTTTGGAGAAATATGAAATCCTATTCTTCTTCACACCTCTTATTGCAGCTATGGCTGGAAATGTTGGGGTACAATCCTCGGCGATTATCGTACAAGGTCTTGCCAATGATTCTGTAAAAGACAGCTTGGTGAAGCGACTGCTTAAAGAAGTGGCGTTAAGTATTATTAACGGCTCTGCTTTGGGAATTTTAGTTTTGGTTTTTGGAGCAGCCACGTCTATGGAGTTTTTAGTAAGTCTTACCATTGCGATTTCTATTTTATCGGTGATTATCATGGCGGCTTTAATAGGGACGTTTGTGCCAATTATTTTGAATAAACGCGGCATAGATCCCGCCATTGCTACAGGACCTTTTATCACGACAAGTAATGATATCATTGGGATTCTGGCTTATTTCTATATCGCCAAATTAATACTAAACTTTTAGTATGACGCCTATTCCATTTCAGCAAGAATTGACGGTCGCCTCTCAACATTTGGATGAATGGAACCATGTCAACAACTTGGAATATATCAAATGGGTTTTGGATATTTCTGAAGCGCATTGGACCACCAAAACACCGGTTGAAACTCGGGAAAAACACGCTTGGTTTGTCCTGAATCACAACGTGCACTATAAACGCCAAGCTTTTTTGGGCGAACAGCTCATCTTAACCACCTGGATAGAAACTTATTCAAAAGTAAAGTCGGAACGTCGGGTTCATATCACTCGTAAAACCGATGGAAAAACCGTGGTAGAGGCCAAAACCAGTTGGTGTTTTATCGATAGAGCTACCAAAAAACCAAGTCTTATCACCACGGCTATTATAAGGCCTTATATTGAATTTGAATCTGCTTAGCTCAATGCTTAAGCGATATTCAGTTTAAAACTTTAGTACTATGAACATACTACATCTGGACAGTAATCATCCTTTAATGATCAAGGAATTAACCACATTGGGTTTCGAAAATACTGAAGATTTTACGAGTACAAAAGCTGAGGTGGAAGCTAAAATCCACCACTATGATGGAGTCATCATCCGGAGTCGTTTTAAAATTGATAAGTTGTTTTTGGATAAAGCCACTCGTCTCAAATTTATAGGTCGAGTAGGCGCTGGGTTAGAAAATATAGACGTCGATTATGCCCAACAAAAAGGAATACAACTCTTTAACGCGCCAGAAGGTAACCGTAATGCCGTTTCTGAACATGCACTTGGTATTGTGCTTTCTTTGTTCAATAAGTTACGCACAGCGCATGAGGAAGTGGTAAACGGCCAGTGGCGACGTGAGGAGAATAGGGGACATGAGTTGGAAGGTAAAACGGTAGGCATTATAGGATACGGTAATACAGGAAAAGCTTTTGCTAAGAAATTGAGCGGATTTGAGGTTAAAGTCTTGTGCTGCGATATTTTAGAAAACCTTGGCGATGCCAATGCCAAGCAAGTTAGCCTGAAGGAATTAAAAGCCAAAGCAGAGGTCATCAGTTTACATACTCCGCAAACGCCCAAAACGTTAGGCATGATCGATGCAAAATTTATAGAGTCTATGTCGAACCCCTTTTGGTTTATCAATACGGCAAGGGGTAAAAGTGTGGTGACAGAAGATCTAGTTGATGGACTTAAGTCAGGGAAAATTCTTGGAGCAGGATTAGATGTCTTGGAATATGAAAAAACATCTTTTGAAGATTTATTCTCAAAAGAGAAAGACATCCCTAAGGCATTTCGATACCTTATAGACGCTCCAAATGTAGTTTTGAGTCCACATGTTGCCGGTTGGACTTTTGAAAGCCATATTAAGCTTGCACAAACTATAGTCGATAAAATCCAAGCCGATTTTAAAGTAGATTGAGTATCATTAGTAAAATGTTGACTTATTAAACTATAAGGCTCTAGTTTAATACAGCTATTATATGTATATTTAGATTATGAACATAGATAATTTAAAAGAGGAAATACTATTATTATCCACTCTAGATCGTGATAATCTGTTAAAGGATATTACAGATT
>Ga0306865_1000073_pt1 | contig 59725 bp, 63 predicted proteins | sample AntRauTorckE5431_FD_190441 | JGI IMG/M metagenome (GOLD analysis project Ga0306865, IMG submission 190441) | Saline lake microbial communities from Rauer Islands, Antarctica - Metagenome Torckler E5 #431 (v2) (version 2) | ecosystem: Environmental > Aquatic > Non-marine Saline and Alkaline >... | reverse complement strand
TCTAGAAGCGATAGAGCCAATGCCTTTGTGGAGGAAACAATTGCTCTGGGTACATTGAAACGGTATAATCAAATCGAATCTAGATATGAAAACTTAATATCAACGCAGACCTAAACTAGAGCCTAAACTTATTATATTTACAGCCAAATCTATCCTTATGCTTAAGTTTCTTGTATTTTTTTTTGTGAGTATTTCTTTTTGGTCCTGCTCAAATTCTCCTAGTATTCTTAGGAAGACAGATGGAAAACAGACACAAATTTCGGATTCGATAGAAAAAAATAAAGAGCTTGAAGACTTTATCTCACCCTACAGAAAACGCATCCAAAAAGAAATGAGTGCGGTTTTGTCCTACGCCCCAAAAGCAATGTTCAAATCGGATGCTCAGTTAAACACTCCTTTAGGAAATATGATGTCTGATGCTGTTTTTGAAATGGCCAACCCCATTTTTGAAAAACAAACAGGTTATAAGATAGATGTTGTGATCTTAAATTATGGTGGAATTCGCTCTGGCATCAATGCTGGAGAAGTGACCACAAGAACCGCTTATAATATAATGCCTTTTGAAAATGAAGTGGTCATCGCTGAATTGGCTTCAGAAGAACTTATAGCATTGGTCAATTATCTAGTCGAGAATAAAGTCGCTCACCCTATCGCTGGTCTTCAAATTTCTCTAGATGCTGAAGGCCTTCTTAAGGAGGTGAAAATTAATGGGGAACACATTCAGAATAAAAGTTACTACGTCGCCACTTCAGATTACCTTATAAAAGGTGGAGACCGTATGGAGTTCTTTAAGAAGTCAAAAAACGTATATTCTCTGGAGTATAAGTTAAGAAACTTGTTTATAGATTATTTTAAAAAGAAAGACACCATAGCACCAAAACAGGATAATCGCTTTACCAAACTTAAAAACCAGCGTTATGAAACGATCAAAATTTATAAAAACAACAGGAGCTGCAACTACATTTACAGCAATTGGTGGCATTGGTTTATTGAACGCTTTCCAATCTAAACCTTTTACCAAACACCTTACTATTTTGCATACTAATGATGTGCACAGTCACATCGATCCTTTTCCAAAAAATGATAGTAAGCATCCCGGTCTTGGTGGAGTATCAAGACGGTATAGCTATATTGAACAGGTAAAGTTAGAAAATCCAAACACCTTAATTTTGGATGCTGGGGATTCCTTTCAAGGAACACCGTATTTCAATTTTTATGGAGGTGAGCTAGAGTTTAAACTCATGAGTAAAATGGGATACCATGCCTCCACAATTGGCAATCACGAGTTTGATAATGGGATTGATAATATAGCCGCTCAACTTGAACATGCCAAATTCGACATGCTAAATGCCAATTACGATTTGAAGAACACACTCCTAGATGGACTCGTTAAATCCCATCAGATTTACGAAGTCGATGGCTTAACTGTTGGTGTTTTTGCTCTTGGTATTGAACTTGACGGATTGGTTTCTCAAGACTTGTATAAAGAAACAAAATACCTAGACCCTATTGAGATAGCTCAAGAGCAGATAAAAATTTTAAGAGAAGATCTCAATTGTGATATCGTGATTTGCTTATCGCATTTGGGCTATAGCTATAAATCTACTAAGATTGATGATTTAAAGCTCGCTGCACAAACCAAAAACCTTGACCTTATCATAGGAGGACATACTCATACCTTTTTGGATAAGCCAACTGTGGTTGAGAATGCAGAGGGTAAAGCTGTATGGGTTAACCAAGTAGGTTGGGCAGGCATAAACGTTGGTCGAATTGACTTTTATTTTGACAATAACAAGCTAAAAGAACAAAAAAGCGTGGTGACGGAAGTCTAGAGTCAGTCATAAATCAATCGCCAACCATCTTTAAAAACTCCTCTTCAGTGATAATCTTTACCCCTAGATTTTCAGCTTTGATTAACTTACTAGGCCCCATGTTTTCTCCAGCAATCAAATAATCTGTTTTTTTAGAAATAGAGTTGGTATTCTTACCCCCATGCTTTTCGATAAGATCTTGAAGTTCCCTTCGTGAAACTTTTAGAAAAACTCCGGAAATCACTAAAGTAAGATCTATTAACTTAGTGCTTTGCCCCTCCATTTCTTCTTCAGAAATTTCGAGATTAAGACCGTAGGTTCTTAAACGGTCAATGCGAAGCTTATTAGCATCGTCGTTGAAGAAATCAACGACACTTTGCGCTATGCGTTCCCCTATTTCGTCTACAGCTACAAGGTTTTCTAAACTTGCAGAAGCCAGTACATCTATACTTTTAAAAGCTTTCACAAGCTTTTTAGCTACAGTTTCACCTACGTATCGAATTCCAAGACCATAAAGCAGGCGCTCAAAAGGAATGTCTTTTGAGGCCTCAACACCTTTAATTAAATTTTCAGCAGATTTTTCTGCCATGCGCTCCAAAGGAAGAACATCTTCTTTTCTTAACGTAAACAAGTCGGCGTAGTCTTCAATTAAATCTTCCCTTACCAATAGCGCCACTGTTTCCCCTCCAAGCCCTTCTATATCCATAGCTTTTCGAGAAATAAAATGCTGTATCCTCCCTATAATTTGAGGAGGACACCCCTCGGTATTTGGGCAAAAGTGCAAGACTTCCCCTTCCTTCCTTTCCAAAGGTGTTTCACATTCTGGACATTCTTTTAAGTAAACGGTAGGCTGGGAAGACTCCAAATCGCGTTCTTTTAAATCTACACCGATGATTTTTGGAATAATCTCTCCTCCTTTTTCTACAAAAACCACATCCCCTTCTCTGATGTCTAGTTTTTCAATCTGGTCTGCATTGTGGAGTGAAGCCCGCTTTACAGTAGTTCCAGCTAATTGAACAGGATCGAGATTGGCGACAGGCGTAATAGCTCCTGTTCTACCAACCTGATAAGTGATCTGGTTTAAAGTGGTTGACACTCGCTCTGCTTTAAACTTATAGGCCATGGCCCATCGAGGAGATTTTGCGGTGTACCCTAGCTCCTCTTGATGTTGTAAACTATTGACTTTAATAACCACTCCATCAGTTTCGTAAGGTAAACCGTGGCGGTGCTCATCCCAATAGTTGATATAAGCAAACACCTCATCAATCGATTTTGTAAGCTTAGCTTCCTTAGGAACATTGAATCCCCACTCTCTAGACTTATTTAAACTTTCCATTTGGGTGCTTACGCCTAGATTTTCTCCCGTAAGATTATAAAGCAAACACAATAAAGGACGCTTAGCAACTTCCGCACTGTCTTGCAGTTTTAAACTTCCTGAAGTGGTATTCCTGGGATTAGCATAAGGTTCTTCCCCCAACTCTACTCGTTCTGCATTCAATTTAGCAAAGCCTTTATAAGGCAATACGATTTCTCCCCGAATATCAAATCGGCGAGGGTAATTATCCCCTTTCAATTTTAACGGAACAGATCGTATGGTTTTGACATTATTCGTAACTTCATCTCCTTGAGTTCCATCCCCGCGAGTTACCGCTCTTAAAAAATTACCATCTTCATAAGTTAAGCTGATTGAGGCTCCATCATATTTAAGTTCACAAGTGAATTCAACAGGTTCTTCAATTATTTTTTGTAATCGTGTTTGCCAATCTTCCAAATCTTCTTTGGAATAGGAATTCGATAACGAATACATCCGGAAATCGTGGACTACCGTCGTAAAGTTTTTGGTGACCTCTCCACCCACTCGCATCGTTGGTGAATTAGGATCCTTATATTCTGGATGGTCTTTCTCAAGCTCTTGGAGCGCATTTAACTTCATATCAAAATCATAGTCGGAGATCTCTGGAGTATCCAAAACATAGTACTTGTAATTATGCTCGTGAAGTTCTTGACGTAAATTTTCAATTTGGTCTTGAATGCTCATAGAATCAGTGAATTAAAGCTTGTAAAGCAGGTTCTTTGTTCAGTCTTTAAAATTAAATTAAATTCTTCAAATTCCCCCTTAGAATATCTGTTAATAAGAATGGTTTAATAAGCTTTTAGCATTCTATAATTCCCCCGGAAATCTTTCCTCAACTCAAGGCTTTTAAAACCGAAGCTCTTAAATAATTGGCGAGTTTCTTCTGCTAAATATTGATTTATTTCCACATAAACCAAGGGTCTTTTAGCCATTTTGGAAGTCAGTTCTGCAATTCTTCTGTAAAAAATTAAAGGATCGCTATCCTTTACAAATAGGGCTAAATGCGGTTCGTTTTTAAGAACATTATCCTGCATTTGAGCTTGCTCATTGAATTTTACATAAGGAGGATTGGAAACCACAATATCAATATTCTCTGGAAGATGCTCCAAGGTCAATAAATCAGTTTGAACAAACTCTATTTTAGTAGTATTATCTTTTGAATTTAATTCTGCTAGCTTTAAGGCTTCTGCTGAAATATCCAGAGCCTTGAATTTAGCCTGAGGTAGATGCTTGGCTAAAGCGATAGAAATACAACCGCTCCCCGTCCCTAAATCCAGTATAGATAACTGAGACCTTGAAACTTTCTGATCTTCTAAAATCCATTCTACTAATTCCTCGGTTTCTGGCCTTGGAATCAATACACTGGTATTGACTTTAAAACGAAGCCCAAAAAATTCAGTGTAACCTAAGATATACTGTATGGGCTCTTGTCCTTCAAGTCGAGATTGAGCCTTTTTGAAATCCACTAGCTTTTTAGAGTCTAGGTTCGCTTCAGATTTTAAGAGCAACTCGTGAGTTTTTAAATCCAAAAGGTCTTCTGCCAACCACTTAAAAAAATTAGAAATCTCCCCCCTTTCGTAAATGGGCTGAAGAACTTTAAAAAAGTCTTGCTTTAGTATTTTTAGGTCAGTCATTCTTCCTCGGGTTTATGCTCGCTAGAAACTTGAAATCCAAAGACACTGTCAAATTTTTTATAGACTGCTTCAAAGTCTTTTTTTCTAACACTTATTTTAAATTTACAATTTAGCTTTAAGTCTTGAGATAGGATATCCAAATCGTATTCTTTGACCAGCCTCATTACCAGATTCATCTTATCGTATTCACAAATAACATCGAACTCAAAGTTGATAGTTTTAACGATGATTTTACTGGCTTCCAAAGCCATTTTTGCTGAAGTTTTGTAAGCAGAAATCAGCCCACCTACGCCCAATTTAGTACCTCCAAAATACCTCACGACAACCACTAGTGTATTGGTCATTTCAAAATTTTGCAATTGTCCCAGTATCGGCATCCCTGCCGAATTGGAAGGCTCACCATCATCGTTGACTCGAAAGTGTTCATAATTTTCTCCCATTTGCCAAGCATAGCAAAAATGGCCTGCCTTGCTGTGCTTAGATTTCAAGCCAGCTATTGCTTTTTCTACGTCTGTTTCTGAAAGTATGGGAAAAGAATAGGCAAAAAACTTACTTGCCTTCTCTTTAAACAGAATTTCCAAACCCGGTCGGCTGATGGTTTTAAAAGCGTCATCTTTCAAAATAAAGTTGAATTAAAGATTCAAGTCATCACTTCGCTAGCCTTGAATGATAAAAATTGCTGGCCGCTTGTGCAGATCTATGGATATTTTTTTCCATTCTGCCGCAGTTTGAGTTTTAATAAATTCTGTAGAGAGCGTTAGATCAACTGCCACACTTATTCTGGTCGAAGCCTGCAAAGTAGTCATAAGACTGATGAGCAATTTATTATTCCTATAAGGCGTTTCTATAAATATTTGAGCTTGAATATGCTCTATGGATGCCTTTTCAATTTTTTTTACAAAATGTTTTCTCTCTTGACTGTCGATGGGTAAATACCCATGAAAAGTGAAGTTTTGACCATTAAGACCACTGGACATCAATGCTAATAAAATAGAAGATGGCCCTACCAAGGGAACCACTCTGATATTTTTTTGGTGAGCTAAAGCAACCACTTGAGCTCCAGGATCTGCAACTCCTGGGCAGCCAGCATCAGAAAGCAGTCCCATATTTATACCTTGTTCGCACGGATCAAGGAAGTTTGGGATTTCAAGATCGGAAGTGAATTTATTTAATAGCTTAAACTCAAGGCTAGGTTGTGATTTGGAAGGCACTACTTTTTTTATAAAATACCTAGCTACCTTTTCATTTTCAACGATATAATGGTCAATCTCATTGATCACTTTACGGATAGATAGAGGCAGAACTTCTAATGGCGGCTGGTCTCCAAGTCGATTAGGAATTAAATAAAGTTTGCCTTTTTGAGGTGTTTCGTCCATACGTCTATAACTAATTGATCAAAAATTTAATTATGCTAATTCAAAATCAGTAACAATACAGGATTGTTCCTGCATATAATACGCCTGTTTAAAACCAGTTGTGGAATCGTGATAAGGATCTGGTACACTTTTATTTTCGCCCGGATGTAGAGTATCTGGGATTAAACTGACTGTACCTTCTTCTTGTTTGCTGTTTGCCCTGTTGATAACATCCTCATAATTGGATAAATCCATAACATAAATATAATCAAAACTTTGAAAATCTTTTTTTATAAAGGATCTGCTTTTTTGATTGGTAATGTCCATGCGATATTTATAAGCCACTTCTATAGAATGTTGGTCTAGAAGAGAGCCTTGACAAAAAATAGGCGCATGAGCAGAATCTATTTCGAAAATGGACGTGTTTAGATTAGGTTTTAAAAGGCTCTCTACCGAAGCAGATCGGCACATATTACCTGAGCATACCCTCAAGAAACAAATCATAATTGTTTGAATTTAATTTCAAGGTCTTGGATAAATTTTCTGTATTGCTTGTCGGAGTCTTGGAGATTGGATACGATTTTACAAGAATGCAAGACCGTAGAGTGATCTCTTTGCCCAATGTGTCTTCCAATACTGGTAAGCGAAGTTTTGGTTATCTCTTTGGCAAAGTACATGGCGATTTGCCTAGCCTGAACGACGTCTCGCTTCCTGCTTTTGGACTGTAGCTCTTCTATCTCGATATGAAAATAGTCACTCACTACATTTTGAATGTCGTCTAGTGAAATCGGTTTCTTGTTATTTTTGACGTAATTCTTTACGATTTGCTCAGCAAGATCGACGGTGATTTCTGTTTTGCTAAACGTGGAGTGTGCGATGAGAGAAATAATAGCCCCCTCTAGTTCACGAATATTGGTGGTGATTCTTGAGGCCACATAATTTAAGATTTCATCGGCCATCTCTACACCATCATTATAAAGTTTACTTTTTATAATTTTGATACGCGTACCGTAATCTGGCTGCGCGAGCTCTGCGGAGAGTCCCCACTTAAATCTGGAGAGCAGTCTCTGTTGAATATCTTGCATATCTACGGGAGCCTTGTCACTGGTTAAAATAACTTGCTTACCATTCTGATGCAAGTGATTAAAGATATGAAAAAAGACATCCTGAGTTCCTTTTTTACCAGAAATCAATTGGATATCGTCTACAATAAGGACATCTATGATTTGATAAAAATGAATAAAATCGTTTCTGTTATTTTTAGAAACAGCATCTATAAGCTGTTGAGTAAATTTATCTGCGGAAATATAAAGAACTGTTTTATCTGGAAATTTATCTTTTACCTGCAATCCTATGGCATGGGCTAAATGGGTTTTTCCCAAACCAACTCCCCCAAAAATAAGCAAAGGATTAAAAGAAGTTCCACCGGGCTTATTTGCCACGGCAAGACTTGCAGATCTGGCTAATCTATTGGAAGTTCCCTCCAAGAAATTATCGAAACTATAATTTGAGTTTAATTGAGAATCAATTTTTAAATTGCGAATGCCTGGAATGACGAACGGATTTCTTAATTCTGGGTTCTTTTGGCGCGTGGGAAAATCTATAGATTGAGAGTGAACATTGGAACGTTGAGTACTTGGTATTTTTTCTGTGAAAGGCTGTCTATTACCTTCAGCATTTTCCATTCGAATCATGTAAACCAACTTTGCTCCTTTTCCTATTTCTTTGGTTAAAGCAACTTTTAAAAGATCTACATAATGCTCTTCCAACCACTCGTAAAAAAATTTTGAAGGCACTTGAATACTCAAGGCATTATCCTTGAGCTTCACGGCATTAATAGGTTGAAACCAGGTTTTATAAGCTTGATCTGAGATGTTGTCTTTTATAAAAATTAGGCAGTTATCCCAAACCGAAGTTGCTGATTTTGACATAGTTAAACTTGAGGTATATTAATTAGTATTTTATTCTTTGCAAGTGAATTCTTATATTGCAAGCCACAAATATGTGAACAAATTTTTTAATAAAAAAATCGAATTTTGGTTGAAATTCTCTTTTTTTTTACCTATAATTAATGATATGTTAAATGTTAAATTTTGAGCAAAAATAGTAAACTAATAAAGCCAATTTCGACAACAACTTCTATTGAAGTTAGGTATGCAGAAACCGACCAAATGGGAGTTGTACATCATGCCAACTACCCTATTTATTTTGAACAGGCCAGAGTATATTGGCTGAAACTAATAGGAATGCATTACCAAGAAATGGAAGATAAAGGAATTTTTTTACCCTTATCTAAACTGACTATAGATTATAAAAAACCAGCAAGGTTTGGGAACATCCTAAACGTAAAAACAATCTTAAATACATTGCCCAGTGCATCGATTACTTTTGATTATGAAATTAGAAATCAAAACGAAGAAATTTTAACTTTTGGTCAAACGGTACTTGTTTTTGTAAACCACAATACAAAACGCCCCATGCGCTGTCCACAAAGTATCATGGATCTTATTTTAAAAGCTATTCCAAAAGATTAATCCTTAAAACACCTATCTACAAATAGATTAGCTACCGCTGGACTGATTGCTATCTTCATAAATCAAGCACATTTTTAAGTTAACTTTTTCGTCATAAACACATTACAAGAGTAGTGCCCTGTGTCTCCTAGCCTATCTTCTATGTAATCGAAACCCGATTTTTTATATAATTTCTGAGCAGGCTCCATGGAAGATAAAGTCTCTATATAACATTTATCAAATTGATGCTCTTTGGCAAAGTTTAAGCAAACTTGCATCATTTTTTGCCCCAGGCCTCTTCCTCTTATTTGAGGATGAAAATACATTTTTTGAAGTTCACAGATTGTGATTTCTCCATTTTCTAAGGGAGCTATGCCAGCACTGCCAAGAATTTTATTCTCTTCAAGAAGTACAAAATACTCAGCTCTATCTTTTTGGTAAGTTTCGAAAAGCAGATCTAAGGCTTTATCTTCATAAGCTGTACCTACTTTGGGCACACCTTGCTCTATCAAGACATAGCGTATCATTTCTGCTACTTTCGCATTGTCTTTTTGTTCTATAGGTCTAATTGTTATGTCAGTCATGTTTTGCTTCAGTTGAATAGGATTGTTTTTAGAAAGTAAATGATCTTCCAATCTGGTTTTAAACCACGGGTAAAATTAAGAGATTTTAAAAGTTTAAAGCGACTCTATCTTGAAAAATTAAAGTCTACGACTTATCGATTCAAAAGAAAAAATAGCAAAAATTATCTTTCTAAAAAGGATGACTGTTTTGAGTTAAATCCATGAGTCTTTCTCTATTTTTACACTGTGAAAACAAATGAATTTTATATCCAAAGATGCCTTGAACTGGCCGCTAATGGTTTAGGCACTACATACCCCAATCCCTTAGTTGGTTGTGTGATTGTTTATAATAACCGCATTATAGGCGAGGGATGGCACCTTAAAGCAGGAGATGCTCATGCTGAAGTAAGGGCCATAAATTCTGTTAAAGACCAGTCTTTACTTAAAAAATCTATCCTTTACGTAACGCTAGAACCCTGCAGTCACTATGGAAAAACGCCTCCTTGTAGTGATCTCATTATCGAAAAGAAAATTCCTAAAATTATTATGGGAACCTTGGATCCATTTGCTAAAGTAGCAGGAATGGGGATCAAAAAATTATTGGCGGCTAAAAGAAGTGTCACGGTTGGTATATGTGAAGAGGAATGCGAAGAGTTAAATAAGCGGTTTTTTACATTTCATAGAAAACAAAGACCTTTTGTGATTTTAAAATGGGCTGAAACTATTCATGGTTTTATTGCCCCAACTAAACAACGGAAAGGGGATATTTTCTGGATTACCAATGCGTATTCACAACAACTAGTACACAAATGGAGAAGTGAAGAGCAAGCGATTTTGGTGGGAACTCAAACTGCACTTAAGGATAATCCCAAATTGAATGTAAGGCATTATAAAGGCAAAAACCCAACCCGTATTGTGATCGATAGAGATTTAAAATTACCGAGTTCTATAGCCTTGGCAGATACCTCACAGCCTACTATCATATTTCATGACCATAAACTGACTAAAGCGAGTCGAAACAATTTGAGTTTTGAGGCCCTGGACTTTGAAAAGAATCTACCTGAACAAATTTTGTCTAGCTTATACGAAAAGGGATTACAATCTGTAATTATAGAAGGGGGTGCTAAGACCATACAGAGCTTTATTGATCATGAGCTATGGGATGAAGCAAGAGTATTTATCGGGAAAAATGAAATTAAAGAGGGCCTTGAAGGACCGGTGCTACATCAAAAACTGATAAAAACTGAATGGCTAGAAGGGGATCAACTCAATTATTTTCAAAATGATTAAAACTATTATTTTTGACTTCGGAGACGTGTTTCTTACTCTAGACAAGTCGGCTACACGAAAGCACATGAAAATTCATGGAGCAACTGATCTGAGCGAGGAATTAATTGAAGTGAATGCTAGTTATGAAAAAGGATTGATCTCAAGTTCAGAGTTTATCCAGCAGTATATCAATTGTTTTCCAAAATTAACGCAAGACGCTTTTATTGAAGCTTGGAATTCTATTTTAATTGAGTTCCCTTTAGAACGTTTGGAGTTTTTAAAGCAACTAAAAGCCTCAGGAAAATATATTCTTATTTTATTGAGCAATACCAATGCCCTACATATCGATTGGGTAAAAGCAAACATTCCCATTTATGAAGAGTTCAAATCCTGTTTTGATCGATTTTATCTGTCTCATGAAATCCATCATCGAAAACCAAATAGAGATATTTTTGAATATGTCCTCAATGCCAATAAGCTTTCCCCTGAGGAGACTTTGTTTGTAGATGATACCCAAGATCATATTTTATCTGCAAAAACTCTAGGATTACATACCTGGCATTTACAGGTTGGGAAGGAAAAAGTCATCGATCTATTCTCTATTAAATCTGATTTATTTTGATTGTTCTTCTCCTTAGTATTTTATCATCTAGCGCTATTTATATCGCTTTTAAACTTTTTGGGAAATATAAAATCACAACCCTTAATGCCCTTATAGTCAATTACTTTACTGCCTTTATTTTAGGACTTTGTCTACAAAATCAGCTGTCTTTAAACAACTTGCTAGAAATTCCCCAAAAGGATTGGTTTTATGGTTCTATGGCTTTGGGAGTTATGTTTATACTCGTCTTCTACCTTATGGTCATTACCACCCAAAAAGGGGGAATGTCTGTCGTCTCTGTTGCTAGTAAAATGAGCGTTGCTATTCCTGTGCTTTTTGTCATTGCATACTATGATGAACCTTTAGGTCTACTCAAGATTATTGGTATTTTGATGGCATTGGTATCTGTCTATCTGGTATCGGTGAGACGACGCGATGGTTTAAGTATTGATATGAAGTTCTTTGTTTTTCCGCTTTTGGTCTTTCTTGGGAGTGGTCTTATAGAAAGCAGTATTAAATTTCTGGAAAATACCTATGTGCCAGATTCAGAAATCTCCTTGTTTTCTGCCAACACCTTTTTATTCGCGTGTCTTACTGGGAGTCTAGTTTTTGGATATAAAGCACTTTCTGGGAAAGCAAAATTTAGCTGGAAAGATATTTTAGGAGGATTTTTATTGGGTATTCCCAACTACTTTTCGATCTATTTTTTCATCTTGGCTCTAAGAATCGATGGACTGGATAGCTCTAGTATTTTCATTATCAATAATGTTTCAATTGTTCTACTGTCGACACTTTTGGGAATAGTGTGTTTTAAAGAAAGGATAAGTCCTAAAAATTGGATAGGGATTGGAATCGCCATTTTGAGCATCTTATTAATCACCTACGTGAACTAATTTGTATAGAAGGAAGTTATAAAGTTTGTAAGACAGAATGGCAAGCATAGTCCCCACAACTCCACCAACTATGACATCGCTTGGGAAGTGAACTCCCACTAAAATTCTACTTGATGAAAATAAAATAGGCCAAATAAAAATAAGACCTAGGTATTTATATTTAAATTTTAGACTTAGAAATATAAAGACAGTAGCTGCAAATGAAGTGGAAGCATGACCCGAAAAAAAACTAGAATGAGAAGGCTCATACAATACTTTAATAACTTCTGAAAGCGCTTCTACTGTATTTGGCCGACTTCTCATCACAAAAGATTTGGTAAGATTTGTAATTAAATGAGTCAAACTTACGCAGACGATTACTATTGATAAACCTAAACTACCTCTTTTAACCGTTGACTTATAAAAAAAAAGAGCCATAAGAAGTATGAAAAAGGGTATCCAATGCTTTGTATAAGTTACAAAACTCCAAAATGGATTTAACACATCAGGGCTTAGGTTATTTAAAAATACCATTAATTCCCAATCCCATTTTACCGGGTTGATTTCCATTAGAATCGACGTTTGATAGGGCCTATAGCGTCTTCAACCTCATCTTTCAATTTTGATGTTTTGGACTCTAAAGTCTTAGTGTGTTCTTCAACATCTTTTTTGATATCGAAGTCTAGATTGTGTTCTTTTTTTTGCTTGGTAATTTCAGTCTTAATCTCATCCGTTGCATGTCTGAAGGATTTCATCGTTTTACCAAAAAACCTAGCCATTTCTGGAATTTTATCCGCACCAAAAACCATTATCAAAATAAATAATATAAAAGCTATTTCTGCCCCACTGATAAATAAAGGTAATTGAATCATGTCACAAATATACTGGTAAGCAATTGAACAAAGAAATATTAAAATTTAAATCTTAGATAAAGATTTTAAAAAATCGACAATCCTGTAAGCGTGGTTAACTCTTCCAACACCCTCATCCCTAGTGCAGAATTTCCTTTATCATTGAGCATAGGGCTCCAAACCGTTACTGAATAATGTTGAGGATGAACAGCTACAATACCACCTCCAACTCCACTTTTTCCTGGTAGACCTACCCGATAGCTAAATTCTCCAGCTTCATCGTAAAATCCACAGGTATGCATGATCGCATTAATACGCTTCACACTTTGGGGATCTATCACTTGCTCTTGACTTTTGAAATGCTTGCCTTCATTGGCATAGAGCATAAAGGCTTTTGAAAGCTGGTCACAGGTCATCGCTAAAGAGCACTGGTAAAAATAGAAATCCAGTATGTCCTCTGTATCGTTTGTAATATTGCCGAGGGATTTCATGTAATTGACCAAAGCTTTGTTTCGGTATCCGTGTTTTTTTTCACTTCTGGCAACAGACTCATCGAAGTGAATGTCTTCACTGCCGCAAAGTTTTCTCACGAATTTCAAAAGGTCTTTTTTGGGATTATCCAAAACAGTTAACAAAGCATCTGCAACCACAATAGATCCCGCATTTATAAAAGGATTACGAGGGATGCCTTTTTCTCTTTCCAACTCTGTAAGAGAATTAAAAGACGATCCTGAAGGTTCAACGTTTACGCGTTTCCAAAGCTCCTTGCCTAGCAACTCTTTAGCTATTGTTAGAGTGAAAACTTTTGAAATACTTTGGATAGAGAATTTTTCTTGACTATCTCCAAATTCATAGGAAGAGCCATCGGGAGAGTAAAGGTAAATTCCAAATTTCAGAGGATTAACCTTAGACAGTTCCGGAATATAACCAGCTACATTCCCCATACTCATATCGGGAATAAAATCTTTCTGGAGTCGATCTAAAATAGCTTGATAATCCATCTAATTGAAGTTTAAAACAGCATTGGGATCTATTTCGTAAGCCTGTCGGCCTGGTTCAAAAATGCGAGCAGAGAGGCCATTTTCCAAAGTAACTTTAGAATCTACCACTTTTAACCAACTGCCTTCACGCAAACCTACTACTATGACTGAATTTAAATTTTGAAATTCCTTAATTCTAGTCTCGCGTGTTTCTCCTTTATGGGTTGATTTTAGATCAGGGTCCTTGTAATGCGCATTAATATTAAAATCGAGGAGACCCAAGGTTTTAAATGAAGGAGGATAAACAATAGGCATATCGTTGGTCGTTTGCATCGTAAGACCACAGATATTACTGCCAGCACTCGTCCCTAAATAGCGAGCCCCAGCATCAATAGCCGTTTTCAAAACGTCCATCAATCCAAGGTCGTATAATTGCTTTACAAGTAGAAATGTATTCCCACCCCCAACAAAGATAGCTTCAGCAGAAGCAATAGCTTTTTTTGGGTCTTTAAATTCGTGTATACCCCTTACATGCTTACCACAGGACTTTAAGCCTTTTTTAGCCTTTTCTGTATAGTCGTCGTGAGTAAGACCTTCAGATCTAGCAAAAGGTATAAATAAAACGTCTTGAACTCCGGCGAAATGAGTCTCAAGAGCTGGTAATAAATACTCCAGATAAGAACTTCCGTGAATAGTGGATGTACTTGCTATAATTGCTTGCATATGCTTTCAACAAATAATGAATAGTAAACTTTGTTAACAAAAATTAGTGTCAAAATTAAGATTGTGTATCTGATATTTTAAGTAGATTGTGAAAAAATAACACATGAAATTAATCTTTACTAGCCTTTGTCTCGTTTTCATTCAAATATTAACTGCGCAAATTAGTGATCGTGTTTATATTGCTGGAGAAATTATAGTTCCTGCAAATGGTGAAGTTTCACAAATTGAAATCATCAACAAAAATACAAATAAAGGGACGGTTACCAATCAATATGGTCAATTTGGAATTTCGGTAAAACTGGGAGATCGCCTGAGATTTGAGGCTATTCAGTATCAAAATTTTACGGTGGTTATAGATGAAAATATCGTCAAAAAAAAGAAATTAACCATCAAAATAAATGATGAGGTCAACACCTTAGATGAAGTGATCGTATCGCCTTACGATCTAGAGGGCAATATTGAAGTGGACGCCAGAAAAGTAAATGCAACTTACTTTAAGGCACCTGGTGACGGTTCGAAATCAATTCTGAACGACTATGATGGAACACAGCCCAACATAAGAACTCAAACTATAAATGAAAGTCTTAATACCGAACAACAATTTATCAGAAATGGATTGAATGTCGCTAATATTTTTAGAACAATTTTAGCGTCAAAAGAGTTAACTGTAGACCATAAGCTGCCAGAAAATGTTGATGTTATGGTGAGAAAGATATACAAAGATTCCTTTTTTAAAGAAAATCTTAATATCGATAAAGATAAAATCAATCAGTTTATTTTTTATGTCGAAGATAAAGGCCTCAGTAAAGTCATGCTTAAAAAAGGAAATGAATTGGACTTGATCGAGTTTTTGATTCAAAAATCTAAAGAATTTAAAATAAAAGACTAGTTTGAAAATCTATTTTTATTTCCTTTTGATTTTACCCTTGATTAGTTTTGGGCAAGAAAAATATATGAAGGGACAGATTTATGCAGATTCTTTAGACACCTATCAAATCAACATTATCAATATCACTCAAGAAATTGGTCAGGTGTCTACTACAAAGGGGACTTATAATATAAAAGCTGAAGTGGGCGATTCCATATTATTCACCTCTCTTCAACATAAAACTTACACCATAAAGATTGAAGATAGCAATTTGAGAACTAACACTTCTATTTTTCTAGAAATGCAAATCAACGAATTAGAAGAAGTCACTATTTTGCAATATGATCTTACAGGTAACCTAAGCAAAGATATTAAACAAGTAGAGACTGACTTTATTGACCAGCGGCAGTTTGGTTTTAGAGTCCCTCGAAAATTAGCTAAAGTAGAACGAGAATTACGCGCTGCTCAAAATAGTACTTTAGATTTTCTCATTACGTCTCTCAATGGAGAGATGAAAAAAATAAAGCAACGCCTAGAAATTGCAAATATTAAAACTGATAAAAATAGAATATTAAGAACTGTCCCCTCAAGTTTAATGACCGCTGACTTGAATATTCCTGAAATCTATGTAGAAGACTTTGCTTATTATTGTGCGGAGGATAAGCATACCGTTTCCATCATGGATAAAGGAGATCCATTAGCCTTAATCGATGAATTGAAGCTAAAAGCAATTGCTTATATCTCTATCAAAAATTTAAAAGAATGAAAGTTTTATTGACTTTTTTTATTTGGTTTTCTATTTCAACAGCTGCAGAGGTGCATGAATTTTATCTTAGCGTCACCGATATAAACTATGTTGCTGAAAAACAAAGTCTACAAATCATTTCTAGAGTGTTTACAGATGATTTCGAAGATGTTCTCAATAAACGATATCAAAAAGATTTTAAACTTATTCCCTCTTTAGAAGTCAAAGAAACTGAAGTCTATATCGAACGATATGTTAAGGATAAATTTTTTGTAGAATCTGAGGGTAAAATTTTGTCCCTGAAGTATTTAGGAAAGAAATACGAAGATGACATGATTTACTTATATATTGAAATTGAAAATATAAATGAGCTTAACTCAATAACTATTGAAAATTTAATTTTGACAGACTTGTTTGAGCAGCAAAAAAACATGATTCATTTCAAATCTGGAGAGTTTAAAAAAAGTTTTATTTTGGAAAAAAAACTCTCAAGACGAACGGTAACATTTTAACCCTAATTTAATTTAAGTATAATAACACAGTACATTATGAATAGAATTAAATATGCACCGCTTTTTTTGGCGGTTTTATCAATCACTTTTTCAGGTTTCTCTCAAGAAGAAAAAGTTGAAGAAAAACAAGAAGGACATACCAACCAGAATAAGTTTAGACAACTCTACGATGAATTTGCAACACCAAATGTCTATAGAACTGCTTCTGGTGCTCCAGGTCATCAGTATTATCAAAATACTGCAGATTATGATATGGACATCACTTTAGATGATGAAAATACTATGCTCTACGGAAAGGAGACCATTACTTATACCAACAATTCTCCTGATGCTTTAGGCTATTTATGGGTTATGCTAGACCAAAATATCAGAGCTAAAGATAGTCCAGCCAAAGAGAAAAATAGCAGTGAATTTGCTCCAATAACTCCTGCACCAAGCTTTGTGAACTCTCACATGAAAGCAGAATTTGATGGTGGGTTTAACATCAAAAAAGTTCATAAGGACGGCCAATCTCTACCTCATACCATTAACTACACAATGATGAGAGTAGAAATGCCAGAACCCCTTATGCCAGGTAAATCTTTTGAATTTTCAATAGAGTGGGATTATTTAATTAATGACCACACGACAAACAGAGGTCGTTCTGGATATGAATATTTTGAAGAAGACGATAACAGAGCTTATGTTATTGCTCAATTTTTTCCAAGAATGGCTGTTTATAATGACAAAGAAGGATGGCAAAACTATCAATTTTGGGGAAGTGGAGAATTCGCTTTACCATTTGGTAATTATAACGTAAATATAACTGTACCCGAAGATCACATATTGGATGGTACAGGAAAGCTTCAGAATAGAAAAGAAGTATTTAGCAAAACTATGCTTGATCGATATGAACAAGCTAAAACCTCTTTCGATAAACCTGTTGTTATTGTTACAGAAGAAGAAGCCGTTGCTAACGAAAAAATGAACGCCACAGAAACTAAAACTTGGGAATTCAAAGCTGAAATGGTCAGAGACTTTGGTTTTGCTAGCTCAAGAAAATTTATTTGGGACATGATGGCTGTTAAGGTTGGCGATAGAGATGTTATGGCTGTTTCTCTTTATCCTAAAGAAGGTAATCCCTTATGGGAAGACTGGTCGACTCTAGCAGTAGCTAGCACATTGGAAACTTATAGCAGTTTTACGTTTAATTATCCTTACCACAAAGCAATTTCTGTTCATGCAAAAAGCCAAGGGATGGAATATCCAATGATTTGTTGGAATTATGGGAGACCAGATGAAAATGGGTTTATATCAGATCGTACTAAATTTGGAATGGTTAGCGTAATTATTCATGAAGTTGGACATAATTTTTTTCCTATGATCGTCAACAGTGACGAAAGACAATGGGGATGGATGGATGAAGGTCTCAATACTTTTATGCAATATTTGTCTGAGCAAGAATTTGCAGAAAACTATCCTACTATATTATCTGGAAACGAAGAAGTTTATGAAAAATACCCCTCTAGACGAGGTGAGCCCTCTAAGATGGTTAATTACATGAAAGGAAATCAAGAGTTTATTTCTCCTATCATGACCAATCCAGAACAAGTGTACCAATTAGGAAATAATGCTTACGGGAAACCAGCGACAGCACTTAATATATTAAGAGAAACCGTCATGGGTCACGACCTTTTCGATTATTCTTTCAAAACTTTTGCACGACGTTGGATGTTTAAACATCCTACTCCAGAGGATTTTTTCAGGACCATGGAAGATGCCTCTGCGGTTGACTTAGACTGGTATTGGAGAGGATGGTTTTACAGTACAGATTATGTGGATATTGGCATCAAGGATGTTAAAAACTACTTTATCTCAAGCAATCCTACCACTGAAGGTAAAGCTTTACTTAGTAGATATGGAATTGAGGATCCATCAAAAGACCCAAGAACTAAGGATGCAGTTTATTTATTGACAGAAGATAGTGAAGATTTTGAAGCTGCTATGAAAAACGGTAGCCCTTTAGATCAGGCTCCAAAATTAAGAGAATACCTTATGGATAACTTCACTCAACAAGAGATTGATGAGATGAAGCAGCCTAAGCATATCTACGAAGTGACTTTCACTAAACCAGGAGGTTTAGTAATGCCGATTATTGTAGAATTTCAATATGCTGATGGAACTTCAGGAGTTATCACATATCCAGTACAAGTCTGGAGAAAAAATGATTCTGAAGTGAAAAAGGCCATCTTCTCTGAAAAGGAAATCGTAAAGATGATTGTTGATCCAAATTTGGAAACTGCCGATGTAGATACAGTTAATAATGTTTGGCCGAGAGAGACTACAAGTAGCGAATTTGAATCCTTTAAAGAAGGTAAGCAATAAAAGAAAATTTATCAAATAAAAAACGCCGGTGAAAATTCATCGGCGTTTTTTATTTGATAAATTTTAAAGCTTTTGGTTCAACATCAATTTGAATCTTATCGAATTGATCAATAATTTCACCATCAATTTGAAGCAAATTTGGTTTACGAAGTATGATTTGTGCTGATTTAGCTTGAATGGTTTCAAAATTTTGAATTTCATAGTCTTCATCAAATTTTGAATAGGTAGCTTTGATAAGATCTGAGAAGTCAACTGCCTTTATGATGACCAATTCGAACAAGCCGTCATTCATTTTACCAATAGTATTTAATGGAACCCCAGTACCAAATTTTCTTCCATTGCAAATGGCTAACATGACTCCTTTTCGTACGTAGGTATTTTTCTCGGTTTCAATTTCAAATTCAAAACCTTTAAGATTTTTGAATTCAGACCAAAAATACTTAGCGTAAGTAAAGAGACCACGACTTTTATCTTTTTCATAATTTTCAACCAAATTTGCATTTGCACCAAGATCACCAAGATGGAGCAGCAAATGCTTTTGATTCAATAGGAGCAAGTCCACTTCAAAATGATTTTCTGAAGCTAGATAGTTTTCAAAGAGTTGCTTAGGTGAGTCAATTAAGTCAAATTCTTCTGCCATGCCATTAGCTGAGCCCATAGGTATATGTCCAATTAGGGATCCTTCTAGCTTAAAGACATCCAAAAACATATTTAAAGTTCCATCCCCCCCAACCACAATAACTTTACGTGGTCTTTTCGTTTTAATTAATAAGCCTACTTCCTTAAAATCGTCTTTCCCAGTTGTTTTATAAATATAGCTGTCAAGTCTCTGTTGGGACATTAGTTGACTAGCAAATTTTAAAAAGCTCGACTTATTTTTATCCCCAGAAATAGGGTTAACAATTAATAAAACATCCATGTTTACAAATTTAGTAATTGCTTAAGGCTTTCAATCTCAAGATTTATATCATCCTCATCTTGGAAATAAGTACATGGTATTCCTGTTTGCTTTAAAGCCTCCCATTTTTTGGTCTGAATCTCATCTGTAGAAAAACCGGTTTGTCGGATATATACCTTTGAAATTTGGGACCTAAATAAATAGACGATTTGGGTGTAAATATCGATATCCTTTTGAGTATCATCTCCTATCAATATAAAGTTCTTGTCTGGTAAATTGGTCAGCAATTGATGCAAAAATCGAAGTTTATGATTTCCTTTTTTAGGTTTAAATAAAGATTTAAATTTTAGATAAGGGGTCAAAAATAAGGCTCCATTTGGGATTTCATTGAATCTGAAAATCGAAGTAATCAATCCAAATAAATTACTCTCACTTTTAGAAAGGTAGAATATCCTGAGTTGGTTCTCATCGAGAAAATCTAAAAGCGAGTTACTGAACAGGACTTTTTTTCTTCGTTTGGGTCTTTTAAAGAGAATGGTATAGATTCTTTTAAGTGCGGAGGCCGTGTGGGAATGTATCACGGTATCATCAATATCAGATACTACCTCGATGGGTGTTTCTAGGTTTTTAAAATACACAGGATGAAACTGCTGAATAGGTAGCTCATTGTGGATGTGATCATAAAGCCTGAAATCATTCAAATTTTTGACAGGAAGTATTTCAAAAAAATAGCCTCGCTTTGTAGTCATAATTTCAAAAGATTTCGACTCAATTTCGAAAGTGATGAGTTTGGTTTTGTAGGGCTTTTTTTGATAGGATATTATGACATTCCAAAAGTTCTTCAAAATGGATTTGGGCTGTTTATCAATAGAGGTTTTATGCTTTAAAACAGTACCTGTTACAAGCAAGTTATCTTTCATTTCAACAATAGTGAGGTGCCAGATAAATGCCATCTTATGCTTTTTTAGTTTGAGCTTTCAATCTAAAAAGAAGGAAAATACCTCCTATAAAAAACAAAATTAGAAAAAGTATAGCATTTCTTATGCTTCCGGTAATTTGAGCTATAAACCCGTACAAAAACATTCCTATCACTATGCCCACTTTTTCAGTAACTTCATAAAAGCTAAAAAAAGAAGCGGTATCTTTTTCATCATTTGGAATATACTTTGAAAAAGTAGATCTTGATAAAGACTGAATGGCTCCCATCACCAAGCCAACAAAAAAGGCAGTAATATAAAACTGCATGGGCTGAGTAATAAAAAATGCATAGACACAAATTCCTATCCAGATGGTGTTGATACAAATCAGTAAGTTTATGTTTCCGTAGGATTCAGCAAGCCGAGAGGCTGCGTTAGCACCTACTATAGCCACCAACTGGATGAGGAGTATACTCACAATAAGACCGGTGGTAGATTCTCCTTTTGGCCATTGGATTTCTCCAACGCCAAAGTAGGTTGCGATCAGCATTATAGTTTGTACGGCGGTACTGTAAACAAAGAAGGCCTTTAAATAAGATCCAACCGCATAAGAAGATTTGATTTTGGTGTACGTGGCTTTTAATTCTCGAAAGCCATTCAAAAGTAAATCTTTAGTTTTGATTTTCCCTTTGCGATTGCCTTTTGGTAAATATGCATAGGTGTATTGGCTGAAAGCAATCCACCAAACGCCTGTCAAAATAAATGAAATTCGAGTAGGAAGTGATTCGCTAACGAATCCAAAGCTATTATGAAATAAAATTAGAATTAAACAGCAAACCAGAAGGATAACACTACCCATATATCCTAAAGTATAGCCTTTTGCTGAAGCTCTATCTTGCTGATCCTTAAGAGCGATATCCGGCAAGTAAGAATTATAGAAAACTATGCTTCCCCAAAACCCTATAAGTCCAAAAAAGTAACATAAAAGCCCAAACCAAAGGTTATCTATAGAAAACCAAAATAATCCCACACAAGAAATAGCTCCCAGGTAATTAAAAAATTTCATGAAGTTTTTCTTATTCCCCATATAATCTGAAATTCCACCCAGAAGTGGACTCATAATAGAGATCACCACAAAAGCCAAGGCCGTGACGTAACTTATTAAAGCATCATTATTAAAATCGAAACCAAGAAAGTTGACGGTATCGGTAATCACCAGACCTTCATCATCCTTTAGAATGGTAAGCGCCCCGTAATAAATTGGAAAAATGGCTGAACTGATCACAAGAGGGTAAACTGAATTTGCCCAATCATAAAACGCCCAAGCGTTAATTAGTTTCTTATGGCCTTTGGGAAATGTTTTCTGTTCCAATATTTAGTTTTGAAATGAAGTCACACCAAACTTTGCTGCTTCTGCTTTAGCCTCAGCAGACCAATTTTGAAGATTGTTGATTCGTTCATCGTTAGACGGATGTGTACTCAAGAATTGGGGTGGTCCCGCGCCCGCTCCTCCAGAAGATTCTTTCATTCGTTTCCATAGTTTTGCTGCTTCGTCTGGGTTATAACCAGCAATAGCCATCAATTTTATCCCAATTTTATCAGCTTCGGTTTCGTGATTTCTACTAAAGGGTAACATGATCCCAATTTGAGAGCCGACACCATATGCAGCAGTAAACAAGTCTTGGGTTTGCTGTCCTTGATTACCTAAAGCGATTGTTCCAACAGCACCCACTGTTTGTTGAATTTGACCGGCACTCATGCGCTGTTGACCATGATTGGCTAAAGCGTGAGCTACTTCATGTCCCATGATGGCTGCAACTCCAGCTTCATTTTCAGCAATAGGTAAAATTCCTGTATAAAAAGCAATTTTACCTCCGGGCATAGCCCATGCATTCACTTGAACATCTTCTATAAGATTAAATTCCCATTTGTAATCCTCTGTGTAGTTTGGATATCCGTTTTCTATCAACCACCGCTCAGAGGCATTTGCTATTTTTAATCCTACACGCTGGATCATTTGAGCCTGATCTCCTTCTTTTATGACTTTGCTTTCTTCCAAAACTTGAGTATATTGCTGGAAAGACATGGGTATAATTTGCGAATTAGGGACCAATGCTAATGTGCTCTTACCTGTAAATGGATTTTGACCACAACCAAAAATAAATAAGATCAAGAAAAAGCTGGTACAGAATTTGAACTTGGACATAGTATTAATTTTTATCAAAACTAATCATAAAATTGAATTTCTAATGTGATTGATTTGTGAAAGTTGGTGGATGTTGTCTTAGAATTTTTAATTTTAAACAAAAAATAGAATGAAAAATTTATGGATTATAGCAGTTTTAATTGGTTTGATCTCTTGTAAGTCTGAAGCTCAGAAAGAAGAGCAAGAAACCATGGATTATAAAGTCCAAAAAACAGAAAGTGAATGGAAAGCGGAACTTACACAAGAAGAATTTAATATTCTCAGAAAGGCAGGGACAGAAAGACCTTTTTCTAGCCCACTCGATAAAGTTAAGGAATTAGGTACTTTTGTCTGTGCTGCTTGTGGGAATGAACTTTACGAGACTCAACACAAATTTGATAGCGGAACAGGTTGGCCGAGTTTTGATCGTGCTTTTGAAGGAAGCTTAGCTATAAGCTCGGATAGAAATTTAGGCTATGAACGCTCCGAGTTACTCTGTGGAGATTGCGGAGGACACCTCGGACACCTCTTTGATGACGGCCCAAGAGAAACCACTGGTAAAAGACACTGTATAAATGGTGTCGCATTAAAATTTATTCCCAAACAAAAATAATAGTATGGCAAACTCAAATCAGATATCAAAAGAACAATGGAGAGAAAAACTCACTGAAAAAGAATTCCATGTCTTAAGAGAAAAAGGCACAGAACCCCCTCACTCTGGTAAATATAATACTCATTTTGAAGGTGGTAAATACAAGTGTAGAGGTTGTGGTGAATTGCTTTTTGATAGTCAGTCCAAATTCGAAAGTAATTGTGGATGGCCGAGCTTCGACAGTTCTGTAGAAGGATCTATAGAATACATAAAGGATACCAATTTCGGCATGCAACGCATTGAAATTTTATGCTCTAATTGCGGTGGCCACATTGGCCACATTTTTGACGATGGTCCTACGGAAACCGGAAAACGCTATTGTGTAAATTCACTAAGTATTGACTTTAAAACCGAATAAGATGAAGAAAGTCAGCTATTTATTGATCGTGGTATTGAGCCTTATTGCTTGTGAAGGAGATAGAGGCCCCCAAGGCCTTGATGGAGGTGTCTTTTTAGGTAACGTGTATGAAATAAACAGAGACCTTCTCCCTCAAAATAATTATTCTACCGTTTTTGAATTCCCCTTAGATGTAGAAGTTTTGCCAAGTGATGTCGTCCTTGTTTATCTACTCGAAGAGGTTATTAATGATATTGGAGGTCCTGCCAATGTATGGACGCCTCTTCCTCAGAGCTTCTTTTTTGATGATGGAAATCAGGTGGTGTATACCTATAATCATACTTACTTTGATACTAACATTTTTTTAGATGGTAATGTAGATTTAGATACAGTACCAGACGAATTCATTTTCAATAAGACGTTTAGGATAGCCATTATCCCTGCAAAATTTGCAGAAAACAATCCCGATTTAAATAGCTATGAGTCTGTTATGCAAACCATTCCAGATGCTAAAATTATTACAATAGACTAATTTTAAATTTAAAAAATTATAGGGACCTTGATAACACGAGGTCCCTATAATTTTTATGACAAACAACTTACGTTAATACTCTTCAAATAAAGCAGTCCCTTTTAAAATATAATTTTAATTTTACGCTTCAAATAATAAATTATGAGTGATAAATCAGGAAAAGTTCAAGACCTTATAGATAAAAAGTTTTTAGAAGAACGCAAAGTGTTTTTGAATGGCCAAGTCGATGGCAAAAGTGCCAAACATATTATTGATAGATTGATGTATCTTGATATGGAAAGCAATGATGAAATCCAATTTTACATCAACAGCCCAGGTGGTTATGTAACTGACGGGTTTGCTATCTACGATACCATGAAAGGATTAAAAAGTCCAGTTTCTACAATTTGTTCTGGTCTAGCAGCTTCTATGGGTTCTATTTTAATGTCTGGTGGTGAAAAAGGCAAGCGTTTTATCCAGCCTCATGCCAAAATAATGATTCATCAACCAATGGGTGGCGCTCAAGGCCAAGCTTCCAATATTGAAATCCAAGCCAAGGAAATTTTAAAAATAAAAGAGCTAAGCGCGAAGATTCTTGCTGACAATTGCGGACAGGATTTCGACAAAATAATGAAAGATTTTAAGAGAGATCACTGGATGGATGCTCAGGAATCATCAGACTATGGGATAGTTGATGGTATAATTTCATAAATATTGGAATTGTCGATACGGTATATCTCTGCAGAAGAGACCTTAGAGTTAAGACAAAATGTTTTAAGAGTCGGGAAACCTAAAAGCTCTTGTATTTGGAATGGAGATAATTCAAAAAGCACCATGCATATTGGTGCTTTTGATGGTTCAAAGTGTATAGGAATCCTCAGTCTACTTGAAGCCAATACCGATGAATTGTCAGAGACCAAACACTACCAATTGAGAGGGATGGCAGTCGATATAAATCACAGAGGTAAGGGTATTGGAAAGCAACTAGTAAATTTTTCTGAACGCGAACTTAAAACAATGGAGATTCCAGTTTTATGGTGCAATGCCAGAATTTCTGCTAAGGAGTTTTACTCAAAACTCGGTTTTAAAGTTATTTCTGAAGAGTTCATGATTCCAGATGTTGGACTTCATTATAGAATGTCTAAAAGTTTGACCTAAAATGAATCGAAAAAGATTTCTGTATAGCTCTATTTTGGCTGGAATTGGACTTCAATTTCCTTTTCAAGCTTTTTTTAAAGCACCTATCGATTTTCAAAATATAAGCATTGATCAAGTTTTAGGCTTGGATATCTCACATCTAGAACCTTCACCCATTTTATTGGAAAAAGAAACCTATAAATTCTTTTTAAGAATGCAATCTGCAGCTCTTAAAGATGATATCCATCTTCAAATTGTATCTGGTTATAGAAGTTTTTCACAACAGAAACAAATTTGGGAAAGTAAATATAATCAACTTATTGAGAGCCACTCGAGTTCTGAAGCCATTTTAGAAATTATGACTTACTCCTCGATTCCAGGAACTTCACGACACCATTGGGGTACAGATATAGATATAATTGACCAATCTGTTCAGCTTCCTGAAGAAGATATTCTCTTGGAAAAACACTACCGTGGTGCTGGAGTGTTTTCAAATTTAAAGATATGGATGGAGCGCTATGGAAGTGATTTTGGATTTGAGCTTGTCTATACCGATGATACAACTAGAGAAGGTTTTTTTTATGAACCTTGGCATTACTCTTACTCTCCCTCATCTAAGGATTTTCTTAGCCTCCAGATGAAAGAAAGAGTTCAGGAATCTTGGGGGAAGTTGAGTTTTGACGGAAAAACTAATATGACTCCAGAATTCATGGCCTCTTACTTTAAAAACTATGCTTTAGGAATCAATACTATTTTAATGCCGTCTTAAACCCTCCTTACTATCTATCAATAATTGCTATTTTAGCAGAAAATAAGATCGAAATGGGTAAAAAAGTCATATTGACAATATTAGATGGTTGGGGTATCTCTCCAACTAAAGAGATTTCTGCCGTAGATAAGGCAAATACTCCCTTTATGGATAGCTTATATAAGAAGTATCCACATGCTACTTTAAGAACAGATGGACTGCACGTAGGTTTACCAGAAGGACAAATGGGAAATTCTGAAGTGGGACATATGAATCTTGGAGCTGGACGTATTGTTTATCAAGACTTGGCAAAAATCAATATGGCTGTAAAAAATAATACCCTTAAAAATGAGCCTGCGCTTGAACAAGCTTTCGATTATGCTAAAAAAAATGATAAAGCAATTCACTTTTTAGGTCTTGTGAGTGATGGAGGTGTTCACTCCCATACCACTCATTTAAAAGGTTTGGTATCTGCGGCAGAAGAATTTGGAGTTTCTAAAAAATACGTGCACGCCTTTACAGACGGAAGAGATGTCGACCCACATTCTGGAAAAGGATTTATAGAAGGTTTACTTCCACATTTTAAAAAAACAAATACTCAATTAGCCTCTATCATTGGGAGATACTATGCAATGGATAGGGACAAGCGATGGGAAAGAGTAGAAAAGGCCTATGACTTGATTGTCAAGGGGGAAGCTGAAACCTTCACTAAAAATCCCTTAGAAGCACTTCAAAAAAGTTATGATGATGGAGTTTCAGACGAATTCATCAAACCTATTTCTATCACTAAGAACGAGGAACCTGTTGCGAAGATAAAAGAAGGTGATGTTGTGATATTTTTCAACTTTAGAACAGATCGTGGACGCCAATTAACTCAAGCTCTAAGTCAGGAGGATTTTAAAGACTACGACATGAGCTCTATTCCCTTGTATTTCGTCACATTGACAACATACGATGATACCTTTAAAAACATAAATGTTGTTTTCAAAAAAGATAATATCAAAGCCACTTTAGGAGAAGTTTTGGAGCAAGCTGGAAAATCTCAGATAAGAGCTGCAGAAACAGAGAAGTATCCTCATGTTACTTTTTTCTTCTCTGGAGGCAGAGAAGAACCCTTTAAGGATGAAAAACGCATTATGGTCAATTCTCCGAAAGTAGCTACTTATGATTTACAACCCGAGATGAGTGCTTACCAATTAAAAGATAAGATCGTCCAAGAAATATCTGAAAAAAGTGCAGATTTTATATGTCTGAACTTTGCTAATCCAGACATGGTAGGGCACACAGGCGATTTTGCTGCTGCTGTAAAAGCTTGTGAAACCGTTGATGAATGTCTGAAAGATGTAGTTACTGCTGCAGAAAGAGAAAACTACTCAGTCATTGTTATCGCCGATCACGGAAATAGCGAAACTATGGTAAATCCAGATGGATCACCAAATACAGCACATACGATTAATCCTGTTCCTTTTATCTTAGTCGATGATACTATAACCTCTGTTAAAGAGGGTGTCTTAGGAGATATTGCTCCCACGATTCTTGACCTTATGAATATTAAAAAACCAGAATTAATGACTCAACATTCATTGCTATCATGAAAAACATCAAGTACTTATTGACCATAATTATTTTGGTAATTACTTCCTGTAATTTTATACCATCGGAACCAAAACAAGAAACTGAGCTCCAAAATTATAAACTGATGTTAGGTGAATTTAATTTAGAAGAATTGAAGGCCACCAAGAATGAAGACTGGTTTGATATATCCTATAAAGAATACTCGCCGAATCTAGAGACTTTAGAAAAACTTAAGTCTGAAGTAGAAAAAGAAAACTTTCAGATAGAAATTTACGTGGGAACATGGTGTCCTGATAGCCAAAGAGAGTTTCCCCAATTGATCAAACTTTTGGACCAGATTAATTTCGATATGAATAACTTGAGATTAGTAGGGGTGGATAGAGATAAAGTAGTCCCCAAACTTTCAGAAGCAGAGCGAAAAAGCTTAAATATCAGCAACGTCCCAACGATTATTGTTCTTGATAAGAATGGTAAAGAACTAAACAGATATGTAGAATTCGCCCAAGAATCATTGGAGGAAGACCTACTGAAAATTTTATCTAAACAAGATTACAAACACGTCTATAATCTTTAGTTAAGTTTTATGATTTCATCCAAACAACCAGTTTTAGCTATCGACTTTGACGGCACTATCGTAGATGATAAATATCCTGCTATAGGTAAGCCTAAGCTCTTTGCTTTTGAAACCCTGAAAAAGCTTCAGGAAGAAGGCTTTACCCTTATTTTATGGACCTATAGAAGCGGGAGGAGTCTCAGAGAAGCTGTGGAATTTTGCAGACAAGAGGGTATTGAATTTTATGCAGTTAATAAAAGTTATAAAGAAGAAGATTATTCTGAAAACATTAGCCGAAAAATAAACGCGGATATTTTTATAGACGACAGAAATGTTGGTGGATTTTTAGGATGGGGAGCAATATACAGGGAGTTATTAGGCGAAGGTGAAGAGCTAAGACACTTAGAATCTAAGAAGAAATATTTTTTTGAATCCATTTTTAAAAGAAATAAATGATCATAACAAAGACAAAAGAGGAGATAAAGCTTATGCACGAAAGTGCACAAATCGTATCAAAAACTCTAGGGATGCTGGCAAAAGAGGTGAAACCAGGCGTCACAACTCTCCACCTAGATAAGCTTGCAGAGGAATTTATAAGGGATCATGGAGCAATTCCTGGTTTTTTGGGCATGTATGACTTTCCAAATACACTTTGCATGAGCCCAAATGCTCAAGTTGTGCATGGTATACCAAACACCGAACCCTTGAACGAAGGAGATATTATTTCTATTGATTGCGGTGCTTTGAAAAATGAGTATTATGGTGATCACGCGTATACTTTTGAAGTAGGTGACGTTTCTGAAGACATCAGAAAATTAATCAGAATTACTAAAGAATCACTTTATAAAGGAATTGAACAGTTTGTAAACGGAAATCGCGTGGGAGACGTAGGATATGCTATCCAAAAACACACTGAGAAAAATGGCTATGGGGTCGTGAGAGAATTAGTTGGACATGGGTTGGGGAAAACTATGCACGAAGACCCTCAAATGCCTAACTATGGTAAAAAAGGCAGAGGTAAAAAGTTCGTAGAAGGAATGACGGTGGCTATTGAACCTATGATAAATATGGGAACTAAGTCCATAAAACAATTACCAGATGGCTGGACAATATTAACTGCAGATGGTTTACCTAGTATTCATTTTGAACATGATGTCGCTTTAGTTGATGGTAAACCCAGATTGCTCTCTACGTTTGATTACGTACACGAAGCTTTAGGAATAGAAACTGATGAAGAAGATCCTTTCCGACTTGATCTTACTCAACTGTAGGTTTAAAGCCTTAGGCTAGACAAATCATAAATAAATTTGGAGCATGAAGAGAACTAAAATTATTATTTTTGAAAAATTGTTTAACTTTTAACTTGAAATTTTAAACAAAGTATATCAATATTTAATATTTTTGGATATTGTTATACAAAACCATGGGAAACATTAAACAAAATTTCAGCATTAAAGATTTAGAATCGTTGAGCGGTATCAAAGCTCACACCATACGGATGTGGGAAAAAAGATATGGAGTTTTAGAACCTGAACGCACAGAAACCAATATTAGAAATTATGGAGTCACTGGACTTCAAAAGATATTGAACATTGCGTTTTTAAATGAAAATGGGTATAAAATTTCAAGAATCTCAAAACTTGACGATGAAGAAATTTCTGATCTTGTCCAAAGCATTACGACTAGTAAAAGTAATTACAGTCGAGCATTGAAGTCAATGAAGGTGGCAATGATGAATTTTGATCAGCCTTTATTTTTAAGAACTTATGAGAATTTACTCATCAACAAAACATTTTCAGAAATATATGAGGATGTTTTTATTCCGTTGATGATCGAAACTGGAGCACTGTGGCAGGCGGGTACAATTACCCCTGCTCATGAGCAGTTTATCTCAAATCTCATAAAACAAAAACTCTTCATCAATATTGAAAAACTTCAAAAGGAGAATCCTTCAAAAACAGATAAGGTTTTTGTGCTATTCTTACCCGATGAAGAAATTCACGATATTGGTTTGTACTACACAAACTATGAGATTTTATCGCATGGTTACAAAGTAATATTTTTAGGTCAGAGTTTACCGATGCAAGATTTAACGTATCTTTCTACGCTCTACCAAAATACTATTTTTGTGAGTTACCTTACTGTAAAACCAGACCATATTGAACAATATTTGATAGATTTTAAAGAACACATCTGTCCTGATGGGCGTTGTGAATACTGGCTACTAGGTCGTAAATCTATTGAACTTATAGAAAATAATATTAAACTACCTGAAGGTATAAGAGCATTTAGAGATATCTCAGAACTGACCCTAAATTTATAATATGAGTAAATCGATTGCAGTCATCGGATCTGGCTTCTCGTCATTAGCAGCAGCTTGTTATTTAGCAAAAAACGGACATAAAGTTGATCTTTTTGAAAAAAATGATAGTTTGGGTGGTAGAGCCCGTCGTTTCAAAGCAGAAGGCTTTACTTTTGATATGGGCCCTTCCTGGTATTGGATGCCTGATGTTTTTGAAAGATTTTTTGCTGATTTTGATAAAAAACCTTCTGATTATTATGTACTTGATAAACTGGATCCAGGTTACCAAGTCATTTTTGAAGGTGGAGAAACTATCGAAATTGGAGATAGCTTAGATAAGATTTATAAAATCTTTGATCAAGAAGAGGAAAATGGAGCTAAGAAACTCGAAAAATTTATAGACAATGCTCGTAAAAATTATGACATTGCTATAAAAGATTTGGTTTATAATCCAGGAGTTTCTCCTCTTGAATTAGTGACTTTAAAAACAGTTACCAAACTTGGAGAATTTTTTAGTACCGTCGACAAGGACGTAGAAAAGGTCTTTAAGAACGAGAAGCTAAAACAAATTTTGAAATTCCCAGTTTTATTCTTAGGAGCTAAGCCAAGTGAAACGCCATCCTTTTATAATTTTATGAATTATGCAGATTTTGGCTTAGGAACATGGCATCCCAAAGGAGGATTTCATGAAATTGTCGCTGCCATTGCAGACTTAGCAAAATCCCTTGGAGTGGAACTTCATACTAATGCAAACATCGAAAAAATTAATGTTGAAGACCACACAGCAAAAAGCTTAAAGGTGAATGGTGGGATTAGAGCTTTCGATGTTATTTTGTCGGGAGCAGATTACCATCACACAGAAACTTTATTGGACGAAAAAGATCGCCAATACTCAGAATCATACTGGGATAAGAAAGTTTTTGCTCCTTCTTCTTTATTGTTTTATGTAGGTTTTGATAAGAAATTAGACAACGTTAAGCATCACAATTTGTTTTTTGATGTGGATTTTGAAGCACATGCTCATGACATTTATACTACCCCACAGTGGCCTAAGGAACCCTTATTCTATGCTAATTTCACGTCTTTAACAGATCCTAGCACAGCACCTGAAGGTTATGAAAATGGTTTCTTTTTAATTCCCATTGCTCCAGAAATTGAAGATACTGAGGAATTGAGAGAGAACTATTTTGATAAAATCATGACAAGGTTTGAAACGCTAACAGATCAAAGTGTTAGAAAAAATATTATATTTAAAAAATCTTATTGTGTAAACGATTTTGTTGAAGACTACAATTCGTACAAAGGTAATGCCTATGGAATGGCTAATACTTTATTGCAAACAGCTTTTTTGAGACCAAAATTGAAAAGTAAAAAAGTAAAGAATTTATTTTTTACAGGACAACTTACTGTTCCTGGGCCTGGTGTTCCACCTGCATTAATTTCGGGTAAATTAGTGTCCGAATTAATTGAGAAAAATTAAAGGAATGAAATCATTGTTCGACACAGTCTCGAGAGAATGCAGCAAGGTGGTCACCCATTCTTATAGCACTTCTTTCTCTATTGCCACTAAACTTTTAGCACCCTCTATCAGGCAAGATATTTACAACATTTATGGGTTTGTAAGATTTGCAGATGAGATAGTAGATACGTTTCATGACTACAATAAAGTTATCTTATTTAAAAAGTTTCAGGGAGATATGTACGATGCTGTAGAGCATAAAATAAGCTTAAATCCAATATTAAATAGCTTTCAAGAAACCGTTCACAGATATAATATAGATGCTCATCTCTACGAATCCTTTATGGATAGTATGGAAAAAGATCTGCATAAGTCCAATTATCTCACCCAAGAGGAATATAAAGCCTACATCTATGGAAGTGCTGATGTAGTTGGATTGATGTGTTTAAAAGTATTTGTAAAAGGAGATCTTGAAATGTATGATAACCTTAAAGAAGATGCGATGAGACTAGGTTCTGCTTTTCAAAAAGTAAATTTTTTAAGAGATTTAAAGGCAGATTGTGAGGATTTAGAAAGATCCTATTTTCCTGATGCAGACTTAAACCGTTTAGACGAAAATACCAAAGCGTCTATTATTTCAGAAATAGATTCAGATTTTGAAGCAGGATTAAGAGGAATTTCAATGTTACCTGTAGAAGCTAAACTTGGAGTTTATACGGCTTATATTTATTATTCAAAATTACTACAGAAGTTAAAAAATACACCTTCGCTTGAAATTAAAAACAAACGAATTAGAGTACCAAACTACCAAAAGGCGAGTTTACTAGCAAAATCTTACATTTCATGTAGATTTAATTTAGTTTAAGATTATGGAGATATTGATTTGGATAGCTGTTTTTATAGCAACCTTTTTACTGATGGAATTTATGGCGTGGTTTTCTCATAAATATATCATGCATGGTTTTTTATGGGCGTTGCATAAAGATCATCATCATAAAAATCATAAGAGCTGGTGGGAACGGAACGATTTGTTTTTTGTGTTTTATGCTGTTATAAGTATGTACTTTTTTATGGTGGCACAATTCCAATTTGCAATCGCTATTGGAGCGGGTATTGCAGGCTACGGTTTAGCTTATTTTCTCGTACATGATATCTTTATTCATCAGCGGTTTAAATTATTCAGAAAAGCAGACCATTGGTATGCTAAAGGTATACGCCGTGCCCACAAAATTCATCATAAGCGTCTAGGGAAGGGAGAAAGCGAATGTTTTGGAATGCTTATCCCACCTCTGCGTTTCCTCAAAAATAAAAAATAAATGAAGTCACATGCTGCCATTATAGGTTCCGGTATCGCTGGTATCGCTTCAGCTTTGCGTTTAAGAGCTAAAGGATACGAAGTCGATATATTTGAGCAAAATGACTACACAGGAGGCAAACTTCATAGTATCACCAGAGGAAAGTACCGGTTCGATTATGGTCCTTCTCTATTCACGATGCCTCATCTTGTGGATGAGTTGTTTGGATTATTCGATATCGATCCCAAAGACTACTTTCAATACAAGAAAAAAGAAACTATCTGCAATTACTTTTGGGAAGATGGAAAACGGTTTCAAGTGAATGCCGATATCAAAACGTTTATCAAGGAAGCTGCTGAGAGTTTTGAAGAATCTGAAGACCATTTAGAGGATTACCTAAAAAGTACAAAAACCAAATATGATCTCACTTCAAAATTATTTTTAGAGAAATCACTTCATAAATTTGATACTTATTTATCAAAAGATACTTTAAAGGCTATTTTTAATGTAGGTAAATTACATTTGGACAGCAGCCTAAATGAGGTAAATAAAAAGTATTTTGACCATCCTAAGCTTATCCAACTTTTTAATAGGTTTGCTACTTATAATGGTTCCTCCCCTTACAAAACTCCAGGAATCATGTCTATGATTCCACATCTTGAGATGAATTATGGAACATTTATCCCTAAACATGGGATGCATGATATTTCACAAAGGCTAACTCAGCTTGCTAAAGACGTGGGGATCTCCATTCATTTAAATCAAAAAGTGGATGAAATCGTTTATGAAAATAATACTGCAAAAGCTCTTAAAATAAATGGAGAAGACAAAGATTTTGATCTTATCGTCTGTAATATGGATGTGTATTCCGCTTACAACATCCTTCTCAAAAAAATAAAAGCTCCAAAAAAAACTCTGAGTCAAGAGCGGTCGAGTTCAGCTTTAATTTTTTACTGGGGAATCAACAAAACATTCCCAGAGCTTGACTTGCACAATATTCTATTTACAGAAAATTACGAAAAGGAGTTCGATCATTTATTCAATGAAAAAAACTTTTCAGACGATCCGACTGTGTATATCAATATTTCTTCTAAAGAAGTGAAAGAAGATGCTCAAGAAGGTCATGAAAATTGGTTTGTAATGGTTAATGCTCCTACAAATTGTGGCCAGGATTGGACAGAACAGACGGCTTATATAAGAGAGAAAATTATAGCGAAAATCAACAAGTGTTTGGGCTCAAAAATAGAAAATTACATTGAAGTTGAACACGTCGTCACTCCAAAAGATATTGAGTTTGCAACCTCATCGTTTCAAGGATCTTTATATGGGACGTCTAGCAATAATAAATTCGCCTCCTTTTTAAGGCATCCAAATTTCAGTTCAAAATTAAAAAACTTATACTTTTGCGGAGGAAGTGTCCACCCTGGCGGGGGAATCCCTTTATGTTTGCTCTCTGCCAAAATTGTTTCTGATTTAGTTCCACAACCGCGATAAATGATTAGTTTACCTCAACAGAAGAATCGACTATTCGTTGCCATCGGTATTCTATGGCTTTTTCATATTTCGGGTATAATTGGTATTAGCATAGGTTATCAAGAGTGGTTCGCCAGTAGAACTAGTCTCAACTTGGTAATAATGTTAATAGCTCTAATTGCCTTCTACTCTCTAGATTCCATAAAAAAGTGGAGTCTGTTTTTAATGTTTGGTGTACTCGGAATTTTAGTAGAATATCTAGGAGTAACTTTTGGACTTTTCTTTGGGGATTATGCCTATGGCAATAATTTTGGTCCTAAGATTCTGGAAGTACCCTTGCTTATTGGGGTTAATTGGGCAATGCTTACTTTTATCTGTGGTTCAATCGCCAATAAGTTGTCCGAAAATATATTTCTTAAATCTCTGCTTGGCACCTTTATGATGCTTTTCTTAGATTTATTTATTGAAAAGGTAGCTCCTATTTTTGATTTTTGGGAATTTAACGGGGGCTATGCCCCTGTAGATAATTATATTGCTTGGGGTGTCATCTCCTTTATCTTTCTTCTTACTTTTCATCTGTTCAAAGTCAAAGGCAACTTTCTGATTTCGTTTCACATATATATGGTCCAACTCGTCTTTTTTATCTATTTCTATGTCTACTTTTAATTACCATTACATCATTATAGGAGCAGGAGCGGCTGGATTAAACCTAGCTTTAGCTATGAATGAAGATGCCTTTTTTAGGGATAAGAAAATTCTAATTTTAGACAAAGACAAAAAAACCAAAAACGATAGAACTTGGTGTTTTTGGGAAAAAGGGAATGGCAAGTGGGATCAAATTGTCTCTAAAACTTGGCAAAAATCTATAGTAACGGCGAAAGGTGAAGATATCAATTTTGATCTTAGGAAGTACACTTACAAGATGTTGAGATCGGCTGATTTTTATGAATTTGCAAAAACAGAACTCCACACTCCAAATATAGAGTGGAAGACAGAAGATGTTCAAAAGGTAGTTCAAAACCAGGACAAAGCTGTTGTGACCACTCCTGAAGATAATTACATAGCTGATTTTGTATTTGATAGTAGGATTCCATCGGCTTATACTTTAGACCATCCAGATTCACTAAATATCGCTCAACATTTTAAAGGATGGATTATTGAAACTGAGGAAAAAGTCTTTGATGATACCCGATTTACAATGATGGATTATAGCATCAAAGATGGTGAAACCACCAGCTTTACTTATGTTCTTCCCATGTCTCCTACCAAAGCACTGGTGGAATTTACATATTTCAGTCCAGATGTGGTAAGTGAAGCTACTTATGATCACTATTTAAAAAGATACATTTTAGAAAAACTTCACCAAAAGACGTATAAGATCTTAGAGACTGAAAAAGGTGTGATCCCAATGACAAATTTCCCCTTTGAAGATTTTAATCAAAAACACATTATCAAAATTGGAACCGCAGGAGGCTGGGTGAAAGCGTCCTCTGGGTATTCTTTTAAAAATTGTGAGAAGAAAAGCAAGAGAATTATCAAGTTCTTAAAGTCAAATTCTGACTATTATCGCAACTCCTCCTCTGCTAAATTTAAACATTACGATAAAATTTTCTTAGAAGTACTCAGCAAAGAGAATCACTTTGGTGAGGAACTCTTCTATCAAATGTATAAGAACAATTCGATAAAAACAATCTTTAGATTTTTAGATGAGAGATCTGTGTTTTCTGAAGATTTAAAAATCATTTTAAATTTGAGTTCTTTGCCTTTTATCAAAGCATTTTTAAGGCATGTCAAAAGTGGACTTAAAACTTAATGTCCTTTTAAAGTCACCTTTTTCTGAATGCGAAATCTAGAAAATAACTCCTCACTGTACCAGTCGAATTCTCTTGTTTTTTGAATTGCCCTAATATGTTCATCACTGTGATAAGCATAAGCTTTTAGGCTCGCTAAATCTTTCCAAATACTGAAAGTAGCCATTTCCACAAAAGGGAGTTCACCAAATCCTTTCGTATAGATCAACCCACTGGCATTTTTAAGGGGAATTTGAGATTCAGGAACGTATTTCCAGAATTTTAGTAACATCTTAGCTTTGATACTGGCTCGTGTAATAACCGCAATTTCAGAATTCGGGTCCATCTCTTTAATATCTACAGTAGATTCAAAAGGATTTTTAGCATTCCATAGACCTTTTGCTTGAATGCTTTCCATATAAAAAACCTGCATTTTATCTGCACGATTTTGATAAACTTTACTGAGCTTATGGGTTTTAAAAAAAGTTTGAGCAGCATCTTCTGACTCCCACACTTGTAAAACGGAATACACACTCCAATCTGGAAAAGGATTGAAATTATCTTTTCCACTACCCATAAGCTTATAAAAACTAAGTCCTTTTACAGATTTCATATAGGCATGCCCAAACTGCATCATAGACAATGCCCAGAATTTATTCGAAAATCCTTTATAGTTTAAAACAGTAAGGGTTGTGATTTGAGACATAGCAATGTTTAAAACAAAGATGAAAACTATTTTGTATAAAATACAGTTTTCATCTCTATTTTATTAAATCTTAAACATAAGTGGATAACCTAAAATGAGATTTAGAAATACATTATTATTCCTTGTGCTCATCGAACCAACTGGTGATGTACCCCACTTTTCTAAACAAGTTACTGGGTTTCCCTGCAATGCCATGACCGGAACCAGCAATACGAACCATAACAGCCTCAATCCCTTGTAATTTTAAAGCCGCATAGTACTGTTCGGTCTCGCTCATTGGGGTTCTATAATCCTGTTGACCTGTTAATAACATCGTTGGGGTTTTGACATTTCCAACCAAGGAAATCGGCGAAAATTTCAAATACTCCTCAGGGGTTTCCCAAGGCTTATTCTTAAACCAATACTTAGCAAAAAATGGAGAACCATCTGCCGTCAAGACAAAACTGTACCAATTGATGACGGGCTTTGCCACTACGGAAGCTTTAAATCTATCGGTTTTACCAATAGACCATGCGGTAAGGACTCCTCCTCCACTACCACCTGTGATATAAAGTTGATCGGTAGTGATATAACCTTGGTCAACCACATAATCTGTCGCATCCATCAAATCGTTGTAATCTTCGCTTGGATAATTATGATTAATATAGGCTGCAAAATCTTCTCCATAACTCGTACTTCCTCTAGGATTCGTATATACCACAACATATCCTCTACTCGCCATAAACTGTAATTCTGGTGAAAATCGAGAACCATAATTGGTATATGGACCACCATGGATTTCAAGAATCATAGGATATGTCTTGGAAGGATCAAAATTGGGAGGCTTGATAATCCAGCCTTGTACTTTAAAGTCATCCACTGAAGACTCCACCCAGAACTCTTCGACCAGTCCTGTTTTTTTAGACTTTAAAAGATTAGCATTTAAATTTGTGAGACGTTTGGTCTCTCTAGTAGATTTTTGAGAAACAACAGCTAATTCTGAAGGTGTCGAAGTGGTCACATGAGAAAAGGCCAGCTTACCTTTGTCGGAGACTGAATATGTTCCACCCCCATATGGACGACCAATACTTGGAGACCCCAAGTTTTCTGCAACTGTAATGACCTCGCCTTTCAAGTTGATTACTCCAACTTTGCTATTGCCTTCTTCATCGTAACGAAAATAGATAGACTTACCATCTTTGGCCCAAGTGATAGAAGAGATATCTTGTGCAAAGTCTTTGGACAAGGTTTCCAATTCAGTTCCATCTCTTGACATCAGATACAGCTTGGTGAGTTGATAACCCACAAATTTATCATCAAATCCTGTATAAGCGATATGCTCCCCATCAGGTGAAACTTTTGGAGCATAAAACGGTCCTCTTGCACTGGTCAATTGTTTACTTACTCCTGTTTCAATGTGTTGCTCAAAAATTTGTTCGTTATTTGGATCCACTTCAGCATCCTCAGACTTATTCACTGTGTATAAGATGTGCTTCCCATCTGGTGTCCATGAAGATGAACCAAATTGATGAGAACCAGACGTTAATTGTCGAGCTGTTCCACCTTCAGAAGAAATTACAAAAATGTGACTGTACCCGTCTTGCACGTAGCCTCCGCCATCTCTTCTGTATACCGCTTTATCTATCACGTCTGCTCCCTTTTCCCATTCAGCACCTTTAGGAGGAGTAGGAATTTTAGGCTGGATGGCTTTAGACGACTCAGGAACAAATTTGCTAAATAAGAGTTGTGCCCCATCGGGAGACCAGCTAATGTTAGATGGACTTTCAGTAAAATTCGTCAATGCTGCTGTGGTCTTGGACTCTACCCAATACACATAGAGTTGGTTAGACCCGTCCTGATTGGACGTAAAGGCAAACTTATCGCCTTTTGGAGACCAAGTGACATTCCCATGATATTTGGTCCCAGAGGTGATGGGATAGTGAGTTTCACCATCAAAAGATATGTGCCATAAGTTGACCAATCGGCTATCGGTCATCACATCAAATTGATGCCTTTCGTAAATAATTGTTTCACCATCTGGAGAAATCTCTGGACTACCGACCATTTGCAAATCAAATAGATCCATATAGTCAAAAAAGTCTTCAGAAACTTGAGCTTTCAGTTGGGTGGTAGCTACCAAAAAGAAAGCAAGGATATAACTGCTTAAACGTAATATAGTCATAGGTTTAGGTTTAGTTTGAATATTTTTTAGGGGATACTCGATAGTTAGTATTTTGCTCAAAGAGTTTAGCATAACTAAACAAATCTGACTCTTTATAAGGTTGTGCCATAAAGGTGAGACCTTTGGGCTCTCCTTTAGAAGTATAGCCCATCGGTACTGTAAGACCAGGATATTTTGCAGCAGCAGCTTGTCCTGCATTATAATTATTGATCGATAAAATTGCATCTAATCTATTAGCAATCATTGGGGCCTCAAAATAAGAAACACCGGCTTTATAGAGTTTGTCTCTTATGTCTTGAAGCTCCTCTTCAGATAAATTTAAATCTTCGATCCCTTCAAACCTAGCTTGTCCGTAAGGGATTCTAACCAGGGTATCTTCTAGGTTAAATTGCATTACCTCAGCTACAGATTCTACAGTAACGTCTTCAGAGGTATAGGTTTTTAAATAGTTGGCAAGATCTATTTTCATATCTCCACTCAATAGTTGAGTAAAGCCCTCAAAATTCATAGGCTTGGGGTTGATCTCAATAAGTTCAGCTCCTAATGCCTTGAGATCTTCAAGGGCTCTGAGGTATAAAGAATCTTTAAGATAACTGGTATACACACCAAATCTTAAATTCTTTAAGTTTGCTCTAGGATCTATCTCCCAAGGCACTGCAGCACCGGACTTTGCCGTGGCCATTGCTGAAAACACAATAGAATTATCGCTTATGGTTTTGGTAATAGGTCCAGGGGTATCCAAAGTACTAGAAATGGGCACAATCCCTTCCTGACTTAATACACCAACGGTAGGTTTTAAACCTACCGACGATTGCTGACTGGAAGGTGAAAGAATAGAACCCGAGGTTTCTGTACCTATTGCAGCTACTGCATAGTTGGCGGCAACACTCACAGCACTTCCAGAGCTCGACCCACCAGTATCAAAGGTTCTAGGTCCATATGGATTTAAAGTTTGGCCACCAATAGCACTATATCCGTTGGGACAGCCATCGCAAAGGAAATTGGCCCACTCACTTAGGTTGGCTTTTCCCAAAATAAGAGCACCGTGAGATTTTAAATTGGTGACAATCTGTGCATCAATTTCAGTTTGATTATTTGTTAAGGCCACTGCGCCAGCGGTGGTAATCATAGTTTTAGTATTGATGTTATCCTTCAATAAGATGGGCATCCCATAGATAGGATGTTGCTTTTTGGCTTGAAGCGCATCTAGCTCTTCCGCTTGAGCCACCACCTTGGGATTGATGGAGATAATCGCATTTAGCGCTAAGTCTTTGTTACTCTCGGTATCTGCAATCCGGAATAGATACCATTGCGTTAGACTCTTATAAGTAAGAGTTCCGTCTTCAATATGATTTTGAATTGAAGTAATGTCTTGGTCTAAGATGTAAGGCGTAAGCTTTGCGTACTGCTCTTTAGAAAAGCCATTGAGTTGGGAGGTAATGGTTTCTATAATAGCATTCCGATCGGAAACTTTAGATTGTATGAGTTGATAGCGCAAACGTTCCGATGAATTGTCGGCGCTGGAGTCTATTATACCCGTTTCATCATAAGGTACCCAGACCTCAAATTCTGGAGCCGAATTGTCTTTACAAGCGCTTAAACATAGAATGAAAAGGATAACAATAAAAAATGAATTAAACTTAAACTGATGCATGGATAAATTTTAGAAGTGATGTTTGAACCTTAAAAATAGCACAATTTTAGGATTCAATTGGTTTGAATTCAATTATTTAAATGAAAACCTACCTAATACTGAGTATTGTGTAATCTTAATATTATCCTCATTTTTGGAAATATTCAATAAAATATTAATTTTTTGATCGCTAAAAAATGCTTTTGTTACTTTTTCATCCCTTATGTTAGTGACAATATTTCAAGGTGTTTTTAAATCTGATAAATTTTTTAACCCCAATCTATTTTAAGCTTTTGATTATGAAACGAGTGAATCTCCTAGAGATATTAAAGAAAAAGTATCCCAATAGCATTGACCCTAAATTCATTTATGTGGGGCTCTTGCAAACGCCTAAAGACGTGTTTCTAGAGAAAATTCTAGATGACGAACCGGAACGTCTAGTCCAGCATAACCTGAAGCAGATTTACGATAAAGACTTGGTCCACTTCCAACCTATACTCCAAGGCTGCTTGTTTAACCCGCTTATTCCTATAGATGATAATGCCACTCGGTTTTTATTACATATGGATCCGTTAAGTATTATGCTTAACTTTAAATATATTTTTACTGAAGACGCCACCGATCGCCTACTTAAGTATATTTAGAGTTGAGAACTTTGCCGTAAAAAACCATAACCTCTTTTCTATTGAAACTCAACCTGTCCTCCAAACTCATCATTCTTTTAGTCCTTCTTCAAAGCTTATCCTCCTGTAAAGTTGGACGGTTTATCGTCTATAATTTTGCAGATATCAACGACCATAAGAAATTTCCGTCAAGATCTGTAGAAAAGGATTCCATCAGCTTCCAATTTACAGAGGCCAAAGTTTCCAAAATACCAGATTCTGTTACGGTTAGAAAAGAGAAAACCAGTTTTGAAACCTATCTAGAAGATAACGAAACCGTCGCATTTTTAGTCATTAGAAACGACACCCTTCTATATGAAAACTATTGGTACGACTATAACCGCTCTTCCATTGTACCGTCATTTTCTATGGCCAAATCGGTAACCTCTATCCTTATAGGCATTGCTATAGACGAAGGGCTTATCACTTCTGTAGACGAACCGGTAACTACGTATATCCCAGAGCTGAAAGACAATGGATTTGACCAGGTAAGTCTTGAGCATTTGCTCCAAATGACCTCTGGGCTAAAGTTTAACGAAGGTTATTACAATCCCTTCGGGACAGTGGCTACCTTTTATTATGGGAGACGCCTAAGGAAAGCTATTGAAAAGCTAGAACTTGAGAATCCTCCAGGAGTTGGGTTTAGCTATACTAGCGGCGAAGCACAATTGCTAGGCTTGGTTTTGGAACGATCGCTCAACGGCCAGACCATCTCTTCTTATCTGGAAGAGAAATTGTGGAAACCTCTCCAAATGGAATACGATGCTAGTTGGAGCATCGATAAAAAGAAAAACGGACTGGAGAAAACCTTTTGTTGCTTAAACGCAAGAGCACGTGATTTTGCCAAGCTAGGCCGACTCTACCTCAACAAGGGAGACTGGAACGGACAGCAAATTGTGTCTAAAGCATGGGTAGAGCGCTCTACAGCGATCGATACAACCAAGGGAAGTTCTTGGGAATACCAATACCAATGGTGGATTCCTACCAAGACTGGAGATTTTATGGCCAAAGGAATTCTAGGCCAGTATATCTACGTAGACCCCAAAACCAACTTGATTATCGTAAGACTGGGGAAAGGTAATGGCGATACTAATTTTGAAAGTCTCTTTGTAAGTATGAGTTCGCATTATAAAACTCAAAATTAGAAGTGTTCCTCAAGGTAACCTGTCTATTCATTTAGCGGTCTTTTTTTTGAGTGATGAGAACTATTCATTTTCAAACTTTCCTAAAAACACGAACCAAGCCTCGAGGAATTAAAACCAATAGAGATTAAAAAAACCATAACTTTAGAAAAGTTAGATTCCTAAAAACAGCAGCTTTTATAAATTAAAAACTTACAAGCCTATAACCTGCAATACTAAATTCAACTACTTTAAATTATTAAAATCCTTTTGGTTTAGATATCAAGATACAAACTGTGACCACTGACTGCGATTCAACTTATGAACATAAGCTATTGAACAGACTTTTAGGAAGACTCATGATTCCAATTTTTATAAGTTTTATGACGTTCAAAGACAAACCTAATCTAGTCCCTATCATAGCAATTGTATGTATGTCTATGATTTTATCGATACCTCCTGCCATTTATTATGAAGTTCTGTCAAATAGAAGAAGCTACAAGAGGTTTACTAGTCATTAAGTTTATAAAAGAAAAAACCGAAACAAATAAATAACTCAAAAGTGAGAACTGGCGTCATGGTCATAACTTTTTTTATTTTTAGAACAGTTACTGGTCTAAAATCAGTCGCCTCAGAAATGAATACTTTCTTTTTATCGTTGTGGATTTAGCACGTCTTTTAGTTTTGCTTAGGGTCATAGAAAAACAAATAAAAAGCGTTGAGAGGTCTCATCAGTTGGTGCTGACGTAAAGCTAAGAATTTTCTTTTTAAAGGTTATGAGACTCCCTCCTTGGAGCCATATCGTGCGGTCAATCTCATATTAAAACTTTAGGGTTTGATAAGCCGATACCTTCTAGAAATAAAAGCAAATAAAGTTTAAAACTTAGAGGTACAACTATTTTGTAATGAATCAAACACGATTCGAATTAGTATTGATCTAACGACGCTTAAAAGACACAGAATTATTTTTATGTTTAAATTAAAAAACCCTCTACACACAGAGAATTTAGAGGGTTTGTATAAATGTAAAGATTAATTCTCTTTTGTGTCTTCAGCATTTTGTTCTTCAGTTGTTTGCGCTTCTTCTTTAGGATCTGAAAAGTCTGTGATTTCTTTAGATATCAAGAGATTATACCATTGCAAAACTTTCTTAATATCTGAAGGATATACGCGTTCTTCATCGTATTCTGGGAGAATTTCACTAAAATAACCAGTCAAATCTTTTTTAGAAGATTTATGATCTATAGATTGTTTCCCCTCTTCCTTATCAAAAATCTTTTGGAAAACAACCCTTAGAGGTATTTCTTCTGTGATGGTATAAATGGCAATTTCACTTAAGATACTGACGTTATTTTTCATGCTCACAGGAACTTTTTTCCCATCGATGAATGATTCTGCTAAAAAACCACCTCTGGTTTGAGCTTTCAGTTCAAAAAGTCCGGGTTTACCGGATATAGATAATACTTTGTCTAATTTCATATATTATATTTTGGCTGGCAAATATGCAAATTGTTTAGCTTTATAAGCTGGTCTATCTAATTTTATTAGCTAACGGATATTTCATCCTATATCCCACTTCTATTTTACCCTTGGAAATATTGGTCAGTTTATTTTTTATAAGTCTTTTCTTCAGGCTAGAAATCCTATCTGTAAATAAAATTCCCTCAATATGATCGTATTCATGTTGAACAACGCGAGCAGCAAGGCCAGACAGCTTTTCTTTTTGAAGAGTGAAATTTTCATCCAGATATTCAACTGTTATTTCAGGCTTTCTAAATATGTCTTCATGTACATCTGGAATACTTAGACAGCCTTCGTTAAAATCCCACTCAATACCGTTTTCTTCGATAATTTGTGGATTGATAAAAACCCGCTTAAAAGACTCTAATTCTTTCTTTTCAAGTTCACTGAGGGATTCTGATTCAGAAAAAGGCTTGGCGTCTACAATAAACAAACGAATAGACAGACCTATTTGTGGTGCTGCTAGTCCTACCCCACTTGCATTGTACATGGTTTCAAACATGTTTTCTAGGAGCTCATCAATTTTTGGATGATCCTTTGAAATGTCTTCAGCTTTTTTCTTTAGCATAGGAGAACCATAAGCTACAATCGGTAATATCATAATCTCAATTTTACGTGAGAGGGCATAAGCCCTATAGTTTCAGAATTGCAAAAATACAAGTTTTATTTCTTTTGGTTTGGATAATCTTTTGTTTTCAAAGAATTAGATATATTGAAGATAATTTTGGAGTATAATCGTAGCACTAATCTCATCGACTAAGCCTTTATTTTGGCGTTGTTTCTTCTTCAAACCAGAATCAATCATAGTTTGAAAAGCCATTTTTGAGGTAAACCGCTCGTCTATCCTTTTAATGATAAGCGATGGGAATAAGGCCTGCACATCTTCTATAAAATAGAGAATATTTTTTTCTAACTGCATGGGTTTGCCATCAATATGTTTAGGTTGACCCACAACTAGTGTATCTATAGACTCTTCTTCAATTATTTTTTTTAGCTCTTGCATTAATTTTCTGGTCTCAACAGTTCTTAGACCAGAAGCGATCATCTTCATTTCATCAGAAATTGCAATTCCTGTTCTTTTCATACCAAAATCTAGGGCAATAACTTTAGTTTTCATATTCTCTATTATGCAACAAATATAAGGCATCCACTAAGAATCTGGATTTAATCATAAACCTTATCTTCGCAAAAAATTCGATAATGGAAGACTTAAAACAGAAAATACTAGAAGCTTGGGATAATCGAGACTTACTTCAAGAAAAGGAAACTATTGAAGCTATTCGCAGCGTTATTTCTAAACTAGATAGTGGTGAATTACGTTGTGCAGAACCCACTACAGGAGGATGGCAAGTCAACGAATGGGTAAAAAAAGGAGTCGTCTTGTATTTTCCAATTCAAAAAATGGAAACTATGGAGGCTGGCATCTTTGAATATCATGATAAAATACCACTAAAAACTGGCTATAAAGAACGAGGAATACGCGTAGTACCTAATGCTATTGCAAGGCATGGGGCTTATATTTCTAAAGGTGTAATTATGATGCCGAGTTATGTGAACATAGGCGCTTATGTAGATGAAGGGACTATGGTAGATACGTGGGCCACTGTAGGAAGTTGTGCTCAAATAGGTAAAAATGTGCATTTATCTGGCGGTGTTGGAATTGGAGGAGTTTTGGAACCCCTTCAAGCCTCACCGGTAATTATAGAAGACGGTGCTTTTATAGGGAGCCGCTGTATTGTTGTTGAAGGCGTAAGGGTAGAAAAAGAAGCAGTTTTAGGTGCAAATGTGGTATTAACCATGAGCACAAAAATTATAGATGTGACTGGAAACAAACCTGTTGAAACGAGGGGAGTTATACCAGCACGCTCTGTTGTGATTCCTGGCAGTTATACCAAAAAATTTCCAGCTGGTGAATTTAATGTCCCCTGTGCCTTAATCATCGGTAAACGGAAAGAAAGTACAAACAAAAAGACTTCACTTAACGATGCATTGAGAACGTATGATGTAGCGGTGTAAATCCCCTCCTAACCTCCCCCAAGGGGAGGGATTTATAAATATTATGAAAAGAACAAGATTAGATTCAGAAAGCAAAAATCCCTCATTGGGATGGGTTGGAGAGGCTCCAAGAATACTGGTAATTCAACAAAAAATGATTGGGGACGTTCTCGTCTCCAGTCTTATTTGTGAGAATCTGAAAAGGAATTATCCTAATTCAGAAGTACATTATCTTATCAATCGTTTTACAATACCAGTTATTGAAAATAATCCCTATATAGATGAAATCATAGTCTTTGAAGATCTTTATAGAAGCAATAAAATAGAGTTTTTTAAGTTTTTGAAAGACATAAAAAAGAGACGTTATGATGTTGTAATTGATGCGTACGGTAAACTAGAAAGTAATCTCACCACCCTAAGTTCCGGCGCTAAAACGAAAATAAGTTGGGAAAAAAGCTATACTAAGTTTATATATTCCACCACTGTTAAACCTTCAAATATCTCCAATGACGGCTATGGTTCTGCCATAGAGAATAGAATAAAACTTATAAAAGGTTTTAAAGATTTGAAAATATTTTCTTATCAGCCTAAAATTTATCTTACAGAAAATGAGTTAATAATTGCAGAAAAGAAAATCAATGAACTATACATAAATAAGAGGTTGCCTTTAGTAATGATTGCCGCTTTGGGTAGTCATGTAAACAAAACCTATCCAATTTCTTATATGGCTGAAGTATTGGATTTTATTGTTTTAAAAACTTCAGCCATTCTGTTTTTGAATTACATCCCAAGCCAGAAAAAAGAAATAGAAAAGCTTTATAACCTTTGTCAAGAAAAAACGAAAAAACACATTCAACTTAATTTTTACTCAGAAAATCTACGAGAATTTTTGGCTATTTTAAAATCTTGTAAGGCTATCATTGGCAATGAAGGTGGAAGTATTAATATGGGTAAAGCTCTGAACATTCCTACGTTCTCCATATTCTCTCCTCAAATTAAAAAAGAAGGGTGGAATAGTTTTGAGGACGAAAACCTAGAGCATAGTTCGACCCATATCGATGACTATAGACCAGAAAAAGCAAAAAATGATCCTTTAAATGAGCTCTATAAAGAATTCAAACCTAGGTTATTTTTACAACAACTTAAGTTATTTCTTTTTAAGAATGTGAGTTTAAACCGAAAGCAGTTTTAATTCTTTTTTCATTTCGAGTGCTTTTCCTTATTTCATCATTTATCTTCCAAGCTTTTTCATTGACATAACCTCTATCATGTTCTAGGTGAATACAAATGGCAAAGTAGCGGACTCTTACGGGTTTTAGTCCAAGATTGATCAAGCGTTCTCCAAATTCACGATCTTCTCCCCCATATTGCATCCGTTCATCAAACCCATTAATAGCAAATATATCTTGTTTCCAAGCAGAAGCATTACCTCCATTCCAAGTTGGTTTTGTAGTAGTCACCAGATTCATCAACTCTGCAACGGATTTACTTTTTGTTAGTTTTATATTTTTAAATTTAGTTTCTAGACCATGACTCCTTAGCCATTTCAAGTCAAAACAACTCTGGTTTAAAATATTTTTTTTTGAAATAATTTTGGATATCATCTTGGATAATGGAAAATGACCTCCAGATAAGAAACTATTTTTCCGTCTAAATTTAATATGGGCCTCGACAAAGTCATTCCTTGGAATACAATCGCCGTCTGTAAAAATGCAATAGTCGGATTTGGAAGCTAAAACAGCTGTGTTTAAAATTTTAGTTTTTTGGAAACCATCGTCTTTATGCCAAACATGGGTTATTAAAAGACTAGTTTCACTACTGTTTTTTTTTAGCATTAATTTTGTATCATCATTAGAACCATCGTCTGCAATAATAATTTCAAAATCATTTATGGTTTGTATGCTATAGCCCCAAAGCACCTTTTCTAGCCATAAAGGAGAATTATAAGTACTTATAATAATAGATGCCTGCATTAGAAAATAATATAAGACAAAAATAAATTTTTTTATAGTTTATTAAATCAATTACCTGTTTATTATGAAAGAACACTTACAATATTTTACATTTGCATTTTAACAATTATCTAACCTCTTTTTTATCTATGCCAAAGATTTCGGCACTTATTATTACTTTAAATGAAGCAAAAAATATTGCTGACGTTATAGATAATCTAGATTTTGCAGATGAAATTATAGTTGTAGACTCTTATTCTCAGGACTCTACCGTAGAAATTGCAGAAGCCTATCAAAATGTTATAGTACACAAACAAGAATTTGAGAATTTCACAAAACAAAGAAATTTTGCACTTAGTAAAGCCAATCATGAATGGATACTATTTTTGGACGCCGACGAAAGAATTCCAAAAGTTTTAAAACATGAAATCTTGGAGACCGTCCAATCTGAGAAAACTGCAGATGCCTATTATTTTTATAGAAAATTCATGTTCAAAAGTCGACCCTTACACTTCAGTGGTTGGCAAACTGACAAAAATATAAGATTATTTAAAAAAAGTAAATCTGTATATACTGAGGAACGCTTAGTACACGAAGTTTTAGAGGTAAATGGTAAGGTAGCAAGTTTGGAACATCATCTTATTCATTATTCATATGAGGATTACGTTTCTTACAAGAAAAAAATGTTAAGCTATGCCAGTTTAAAAGCTGAAGAACTTTTTCTTAAAGGGGTCGAGCCAAACCCGTATCATTTTATTGTTAAACCAGCATACAAATTTTTATATAGCTATATTATTCGTCTTGGCGTCTTAGATGGTAAAAAAGGTATGATTATTTGTTATCTGAATGCTTTGAGTATTTACAAACGCTATCCGTATCTAAAGGAGCTTATAAAATCCTCAGAATAGAGATTTTATTTTATTTTTCCATTTTTGTTTCGAGTGGAATTTTTTTTGAAACTCAGAGGTGAAACTCCACATCATTTCAACTACTTCTGTGTAGGGTTTCTTAACGAGCTGTGCATATTCATCGCTCATTATTTCAACCATTTCTTTTTTGGGAGTCAAGCGTCTTAGGTTGTACATACGTTCCTTAAAACTCAAAGTTTTAAACCGCATTCTATTAAGATCTACTAAAGAGAAGTCATATCTAGAATCAGTGATAAAAATCAGCGTGTTCCCAGGTGAATGGTCTTGAAATTCAACTCTTTTTTCGTGTAAATCAAAAGAAAACCTTGTAAATGCTCTAAGAATTTCTTCATGATTTTGAAAATCAGGCTGATGAACAAGTTCCCGATAGGTAAGATCTGGAGATTGATGTATACTGATGTAATAGGACTTTCCGAAACCAAAGCCATTTTTAAATTCAAAAAAAGCAATAGGCTCTGGAGTGCCAACTCCTTTTTCTTTTAAAATCATCGCATACTCAAAAGAACGTCTAGCTTTGGATTTTCTAAAATATTGGTATGCAATTTGGTTGATGAAATTAGGCTCTTTAAAAGATTTAATATTCAATGTTTTATCCTCAAAATTTACTGTTTTAATCGTATTTCTATCTCCATCCCCAAAGACAGTACCAATACTATCAAAGGAAGTGACAAGAGCGGTTAGGGCTATTTTATGCTGTTTATAAGTAGAGTTAAAATCTGATTTCATAAATGCTATTTAATTTTCAAATTTATAACTATAGAGAGTCTTTTGCAGATTTCTAAAGCAATTTATTTTAACAAATACAAAACTTAATTACATTTGTAGGTTAACGATTTAAATATTCATGAAGCCATTTCCTAAATGCAGTCTTATAACTCCCACTTATAATTGGCCAGAAGCTCTAGAATTATTATTAAAAAGTCTTATTTATCAGACTTGTTTACCAGATGAAGTGATAATAGCTGATGATGGCTCCAATACTAAGACATCATTACTGATCAAGAATTATCAAAAAAAACTCTCTGTTCCTCTTATTCACATTAGACACGAGGACAAAGGAAATAGGAAGCCAAGAATTATGAATAGAGCCATCGCAAAGGCAAAACATCCCTATATTATTGAAATTGATGGTGATATTATAATGCACAGGCACTTTATAAAAGATCACTTGAAGTTTTCAGAAAAAGGCTTTTATTTATATGGTTCTCGTGCTAACATTCAAGAAAATTACTCAACCGAAATTTTCACTAATAAGCAAACACAGTTTAACTATTTCTCAAAAGGCATTAAAAAACGTAGCCGAGCGATTCACTTACCATTTTTAGCTCAATTTTTTAGGCCGATTACTGTACGCTCTCAAAAATTGAGGGGCTGTAATATGTCGTTCTGGCGAGATGATTTTATAAAGGTAAATGGTTTTAATGAAAATTTGGTCGGATGGGGAATTGATGATTCTGAGATGATTCAACGCTTACATAATATTGGAATTAAAGGAAAGAGGCTTAAATTTGCAGGAATCGTTTATCACATTTTTCACAAAGAACAATCAAAATCACATATAGACATTAACTTGGCTATTGAACAGGAAACCACTAAAGCTCAAATTAAACGCTGTGAAGTTGGTATAAATCAATTTTTATAGTCATAAAGAGGTTGTAAATCATGGGTTTCTGTTACTTGCATATTGATTAATTTTCAGTTGTTTTGATACTCAGGGCTTTGAAATATTAAAAAGCTAAATTAAAAATATCTATGACTCATTCATTTCTAAATAAAAAAATAAAACATGAATAATTCTAAGTTTTTAGATAAAATCTCAAATTTCACAAGAAAATTACCAGAACATCGCAAATTAAATCAATTGTATAAGCATCTGAATAGGATAGTTTTGACTTTGGGACAGGATGCAAATGTAATTTCGACAATGAAAGATGGAACTAAAATGCATGTTGACCTAAGAACAAGAACTGAGAGAGTATCGTTTTATACAGGTGAATATGATTCATTTTTTATATCTACAATAAAATCACTTTTCAAAGCTGATTCTTGTTTTTTAGACATTGGTGCAAACATTGGCTTTTATAGCATCGCGATTGCAAATTATATAAAAGAAGAAGGTTCTAATGGAAAAGTAATTTCTTTTGAGCCTTTTGAAGGAAATTATAAAACATTAAGTGAAAACTTAAAACTCAACTCACTAGAAAATTACTGTTTATTGAACTCCTATGGGTTATCCGACAAATCGACGGAAACAGAAATAACTTTAAGAGAAGATTTTAAACATGGCTCTCATACAGGAAACGCAGCTATAAAGACAAGTGAAGAAATGGATAAAGGATTTAAACTTTCTCCTATAAAACTTGAAATACTAGATGAGGTCTGGAATAAATATTTTGATGATTTAGGCAAGATTGATATTATAAAAATGGATATTGAAGGTCATGAAGACTTTTGTTTAAAAGGTGGCAAAACAACTATTGAAAAACATCGGCCAGCCATTTTGATGGAGGTTAACAAGCATTACTATCAAGCTAGAGATGTTGAACTGGACTCGACATTTTTAAAATTGATTCCTAAAGATTATATTATTTTTAGGCCAATTGACTTAAAATGGGAGCCAATCACCTCATTAAATGAATGTTCCAAAATCGACAATGTATTTTTGGTGCCAATAGAAAAGTTAGATACCGATGGCTATGAAATATTTAAAAATAATGATTGAACAATTTCTGAATTTTTAAAGTATTAAGTACAATCGGTCGAGTTGATTTCAGGAACTTAGCAATCTGAAAAATAGGTGTAAATTTCTGAAAGAATTTAAAGGTTGTTTTAGTTTAAATAGGAAATCATAAACATCAAAATAACTTAAATTTGCAATTAATCAATCGTTTTTAAACTTCAAATATCAAATTTTGAAAATTTAAGTCCATGTGACTAGTAGTTATAAATTATTTTTAAATATATGAAAGAAGAGATACAAGAGACCATACAAATCCTAAAACGCGGAGGACTTATCCTTTTTCCTACAGACACCGTCTGGGGAATAGGCTGTGATGCCACAAATGCAGAGGCTATCGATAAAATTTATGCTCTGAAAAATCAACTCAACACCAAATCCTTAATTTGCATCGTATCAGATTTTAAGATGCTTAACCAATACGTCGAGGATATTCCAGAAGTCGCTTATGACATCCTAAAATATGCAGATAAGCCCACAACTATTATTTATCAAAACCCTATACGTATATCGACAAATCTTATTGCAGACGACGATACCTTAGCCTTTAGAGTGGTGGATGATATTTTTGCTAAAGAATTGATTCGCAAGTATAAACGGCCTATTGTTTCAGCATCTGCCAATATGAGCGGCCAACCGACACCTGCCAACTTTTTTGAAATTTCACCAGAAATTTTAAAAGGCGTGGACTATGTCGTAAATTTGTACCAGTCAACTAAAAATAAAAAACCTTCAACCATCATCAGATTAGACCTTGATGGTAAAGTTGAAGTGATTCGTAAATAATATGCCCGATTCCTATTACCAAGATGCCTTAAAACATAAAATATTTAATGTTCTTTCAGAAGCAGCCGATGACATCGATGTAGAAGCCTATGTTATAGGTGGTTTTGTGAGAGACTTCTTTTTAAAAAGAGGCAAAGCTAAAGATATAGATGTTGTCGCTGTAGGCAGCGGCATAGAATTAGCTAAAAAGGTTTCAGAAAAATTACCTGGAAAACCACCTGTTAAAGTCTTTAAAACATATGGTACAGCCATGCTTAAGATTTTTGACCTTGAAGTTGAATTTGTGGGGGCTAGAAGAGAATCCTATACTGAAGATAGCCGAAATCCTGAAGTTGAACAAGGTACTTTGGCAGATGACCAAAATCGAAGAGATTTTACAATCAATGCACTGGCTCTTCAACTTAATAAAAAAGATTTCGGAAAACTCCTAGACCCTTTTAAAGGCTTGGAAGATTTGAAGACTCAACTTATCAAAACCCCTTTAGATCCAGAAGTTACTTTTTCTGACGATCCGCTACGGATGATACGAGCGATTCGCTTCGCTAGTCAACTTCATTTTAAAATTGATCAAAAATCCATTCAAGCTATTAAAGATCATGCAGAACGCATTGATATTGTAAGTAACGAACGGATTGTCACAGAGCTTAACAAAATACTAGAATCGGAAAAGCCTTCAGTGGGTTTTAAATTGCTTCACGATACCAATTTGTTACAACGCATTCTTCCTGAACTTACTCACCTAGAAGGTATTGATGAGATCGATGGTCAAAAACACAAAGATAACTTTTGGCATACGCTAGAGGTTGTTGATAACATTTCGCTAGAAACCGATGATGTATGGTTAAGATGGGCAGCGTTACTCCATGATATTGGAAAAGCACCTACTAAGCGATTTCATAAGAAAATAGGCTGGACATTTCACGGACACGAATTCAAAGGATCGAAAATGGTTTATAAGCTCTTTAAAAGGCTTAAGCTCCCACTTAATGACAAAATGAAATTAGTCCAGAAATTAGTTTTACTAAGTTCAAGGCCGATTGCCATCGTGGATGATGATGTCACAGACTCTGCCGTAAGACGGCTTATTTTTGACACAGGAGATCACCTAGACGATTTGATGATGTTGTGTGAAGCAGATATCACTACAAAAAATCCAAGACGCTACAAAAAATACCACAGTAACTTTAAGCTTGTTAGAAATAGGATACAAGAAGTCGAAGAACGCGATAAAGTGCGCAACTTTCAACCTCCTGTTTCAGGAAAAGAAATCATGGAAACTTTTCAAATAGAACCTTGTCGTGAAGTTGGAGAAATTAAAGCTAAAATAAAAGAAGCCATTTTAGATGGTGATATTCCAAACGACTACGAAGCTGCTTTTCAATACATGTTAAAAGAGGGGGAAGCACGAGGATTTAAACAGGTCTAAAATTTTCTGAAAACCATGCCAAAATAAAAGCTAAAACCAATAATTCATAGCGCATCTTGTGGATAAGATTTATATTTGTGAAAAAATAAATCGTGTTTCGAAAATCAATAAAAGCCTCTATTATTATTATCTATCTCGTTATTATTGCGGGTGCCGTTGTAAGAATGACAGGGAGTGGCATGGGATGTCCAGACTGGCCTAAATGTTTTGGATATTATATTCCACCCACTGAAGAAACTCAATTAGAGTGGGCTCCAAATCATGATTACTTTAAAGGGCAAGTTATCATATTGGATAAAGTCTTAAAAATTTCTAAAGAAGCTTTCACCTCTTCTAAGGCCTTTGAAAATTCGCATTGGGTAACTTATGAAAAGCATGATTATGCTGAATTTAATGCCTTACATACTTGGATAGAATACATCAACAGATTGCTTGGTGCTGTTGCAGGTCTAGCCATACTAGTAATGACCATAAGTTCATTTTGGCTTTGGAAAAGAAACAAAAAATTAACATTGCTTTCAATAGCCTGCTTGATCTTATTATTGTTTCAGGCTTGGCTGGGAGCAACAGTGGTGTATTCAGTACTGTCCCCCGTCAGAATTACAATTCACATGCTTGTAGCTCTGTTGATTGTAGCATTGCTTATTTATATATTAAAACTTTCTTCGGAAAATAATAACTCAAGATTAAGCACATTCAGATTCAGGAACTTGTTGATTTTTGCAGCCATACTCAGCTTAATTCAAATCGCGATGGGAACGCAAGTCAGGCAATTTGTAGACGATCAAATCGATGTTTTAGGTTATGATGCTAAAGCAAAATGGTTAGAGGATCCAGTCTTAATTTTTTATGTGCACCGCTCGTTTTCAATTCTACTACTACTTGTAAATGTAAGTCTTTGGTGGACAAATAGAACAAAGAAATTAGGTTTCAAACTCACCAACTGGATGATGTTTTTTATAGGCTTAGAAATAATAACAGGAATTGCGATGTATTATCTAGATTTTCCCTTTTTATCACAACCTTTGCACTTGGTTATTGCTTGTATGTTGTTTGGTGTTCAGTTTTATATTTTAATGCAAAGTTTTGAAGCCAAATTAATACCAAAATCTAAAAATTAAATCCTATGATTTATAAATACAGAGTCGTATTAGACACCTTAGACGACGTTATTAGGGACATTGAAATAAGAGATAATTCAACCCTTGAAGATTTACATAATTCTATCTCGCAAGCTTTTGGATTTGACGGTACAGAAATGTCTTCGTTTTATAAAAGTGATGAAGACTGGAACCAAGGAGAAGAATATTTGCTTTTTGACATGAGCGATGGTCAAAATGATATCAAAATGATGGATGAAACCTCGCTAGACAGTGTCTTTTCTAGGGAAAATACAAAGATGATTTACGTTTATGACTTTTTCAGCTTGTGGACCTTTTATGTAGAACTAGCGGACATAGAAGAACCCATAGACGGCCAGGATTATCCCAATTTAATGTTTGCTCAAGGACAGCTCCCTGACTCCCCACCAGACAAACAATTCGAAGCTGAGGAATTGGATGAAGAGGAAGAGGAAAAAAACGACGATATCGAATTTGAAAATCTTGATGATTTTGATTTTGATGAAAATTGGAATTAAAGACTATTTTTTAACTATCATACAAAAAGAAACTCAACATAATTTATGATCAATTTATTTAGTGCCCAAATTGAAAGTATGTCCATACATCGAGTGGGAAATAAGAGTAAAAATGAATCCCTATTTATTTCTGAAAAAGCTCACGAACTTTCTGACGAATTAAAACCTCTCATTAAAGAATACTTTTTAAAATCCTTTAGGGATAAAGAAGAAAATTACTATCACTTTGTTCATGATACAGATTTAGAGTTTCATCAACTTAATGGGTTAGTCACCGATATTTTCAATAACCCTTCAGAAAGTCATGATATCTCTAAGAAAATAACCAGTTTATTATTTGAAGAGTCAAAGCATCAACACATTAAAGGGGGCGAAGTCTATGTTGTTTACTTCGAAAATATGCTCATCGACAATGAGAAAGTCTCTGCAGTTGGGATTTTCAAATCTGAATTAAAACATGATTTTCTTCAGTTTGAAGAGAAACAAAATAATTTAGATGCCATTCTTCAACAAGGGGTTTATTTAAACAAACTCGACAAAGGCGCTATAATTTTTAATACTGAAAAAGATAAAGGTTATAAAATTCTATCAGTAGATTCCAACAAATACGATACAAAATACTGGTTAGAACAATTCTTGCATGTCGACTTTTTCGAAGATGAAAATTTCTACACTAAAAAATACTTGAAGTTCTGTGAAAATTTTGCTAAGGATGTGGTTCTCCCTGCTGAAGATAAACAACAAGAGGTTCTATTTATGAATAAGGCAATGAATCATTTTGCTTCCAATGATAATTTTAACGAACAAAATTTTCTGAGTGACGTTCTTGAAAACCCAGCTTTAGAACCTGAATTTCAGAATTATAAGACTGAGAAAGCACCTAAATATAAGGTTGAAGATTTATCGGAATTTCCTATATCCAATACCGCTGTCACTGCTGCTCGTAAGAAGATTAAGAGTGTTATTAATCTAGATACAAACATTCAGATAAAGATGGATTTCGTGAATGGTGACAGCGCACAGAAATTCATAGAAAAAGGTTGGGATGAAGAAAGGCAGATGTTCTATTATCTAGTATACTTCAACAAAGAAGAAAAGAGTTAAACAGAAAAATATCAAATATTTATGAATCATAACCCTTTATTACAAACATTCGATCACCCCCCTTTTTCTAAGATAGAAAACTCACATTTCAAGCCTGGTTTCGAAGAGAGTTTAAAAGAAGCTAGAGCTGAAATAAATACTATAGTAAAAAATACTGAAATACCCACTTTTTCAAATACCATTGTAGCCTTAGAGTTTTCAGGTCAAAGGCTAGGTAGGATTTCCAGTATTTTTTTTAATTTAAATTCAGCGGAGACAAATACAGAGATACAAAAACTCGCTCAAGAGATTTCTCCTCTTCTAAGTGAATTCAGTAATGATATATTATTGAATGCAGACTTGTTTAGAAAAATAAAAACTGTTTTCGAAAATAAGTCTAGCGAAAATTATACTCAAGAACAAAGTATACTTCTTGAAAAGATCTATAAAAATTTTACCAGAAATGGAGCGAATCTGGATGCAGATGACCAGAAACACCTGAGAGAGATCGATATGGAGTTATCTAAGACTTCATTAAGCTTTGGTGAAAATGTTTTAGCTGAAACTAATAATTTTGAACTACAGGTTAAAGATGAAGGTGAGCTTGATGGAATCCCTGATGATGTAAAAGAATCTGCGAAAACTTTAGCTGAAGAAAAACAAAAAGAGGGCTATATTTTTACTTTAGATTATCCGACTTTTATTCCTGTGATGAAGTATGCTGAAAACAGGGCCCTTAGAGAGAAATTACTCCTCGGATTTGGATCTAAAGGATTTAAAGATAACGACTATAATAACGAAGAAAACGTTCTAAAACTGGTTAAACTAAGACTGGATAGAGCAAACCTTCTTGGTTATAAATCTCACGCTGATTTCGTACTTCAAGAACGCATGGCTAAGACGGTTGATACCGTTCAAACTTTTCTAGATAATATTCTAGAGAAAGCGATGCCCTCTGCTGAAAAAGAACTGGAAGAGCTCAAAGCCTTTGCTTTAGAAATTGATGGCATTAAGGATTTTAAAAAATGGGATAAAGCCTATTATACAGAGAAACTCATACGAAAGAAGTTCGATTTAAACGAGGAAACTCTCAAACCCTATTTCGAATTGGATAGAGTTATAGGAGGAATGTTTAAGGTCGCGTCTAAATTATATCATCTCAATTTTAATAAAGTAAGTGACGTAGACACCTATCACGAAGATGTCGCCACCTATAAAGTGTATGATGAAACAAATAAATATTTAGCAACCTTATTTGCCGATTTCCATCCAAGAGAAGGAAAGAGAGACGGCGCTTGGATGACGACTTATAAAGATCAGTACAAGTTTAATGAAAAGGAAGAAAGACCTCAGGTTTCTATCGTCTGTAATTTTACTAAACCCACTAAGACAAAACCCTCTTTACTAACTTTTAATGAAGTGACAACTCTTTTTCATGAGTTTGGACATGCCTTACATGCTATGAATGCAAGTACAACTTACCCTTCCTTATCAGGTGCGTCTGTCTATTGGGATTTCGTAGAATTACCAAGTCAACTCATGGAAAACTGGTGCTATGAAAGTGAAGCTCTAGAACTTTTTGCGAGACATTACCAGACCGATGAAATCCTACCTAAAAAGTATATTGAAAAAATAAAAGAGTCTTCTAATTTTATGGAAGGTTTACAAACAACAAGACAGGTGAGTTTAGGTAAATTAGATTTGGCGTGGCATGCTTTAGAAAGCATGAATACCATAAAAAAAGTAAAAGATACTGAAGATTCAGCTTTCAAGACTATTGAGTTGTTACCAGATATAGACAGTAATTGTATGAGTACAGCCTTCGGGCATATTTTTCAAGGAGGTTATAGTTCTGGCTATTATTCATATAAATGGGCCGAAGTATTGGATGCCGATGCTTTCGCATATTTTAAAGAAGAAGGAATATTCAACGAAAAAGTTGCAAAAAAATTCAAGGAAAATGTTCTTCAGTTAGGAGGAACCGTTGAGCCGATGACCTTGTATAAACAATTTAGAGGGAAAGAGCCAAATCCTGATGCTTTATTAAAAAGGGCGGGACTTATTAAAAGTTAGATCAGAAAATTAAAAAGAAAATAACCTTAAGCAACTAAAATTGCTTAAGGTTATTTTTTTGTCTCAAAATTCTAATGCACAAAAAAAACCCCTTCATTACATCAAGTAACGAAGGGGTTTAATTATAAGAAGGCGGCGACCTACTCTTCCACAGTACGCAGTACCATCGGCGCAAACGGGCTTAACTTCTCTGTTCGGAATGGGAAGAGGTGAGCCCCGTTGCTATAACCACCTTAAATCATTAACTATAATGAATGTATATTCAATTACAGTTATGGGTAAAGTTCCAGCTGTTGCGGGAATTCTAATATCGTGACATAGTTAAAGATATAGGCTCTAGTTTAATACAGCTATTATATGTATATTTAGATTATGAACATAGATAATTTAAAAGAGGAAATACTATTATTATCCACTCTAGATCGTGATAATCTGTTAAAGGATATTACAGATT
>Ga0306865_1000072_pt1 | contig 59798 bp, 44 predicted proteins | sample AntRauTorckE5431_FD_190441 | JGI IMG/M metagenome (GOLD analysis project Ga0306865, IMG submission 190441) | Saline lake microbial communities from Rauer Islands, Antarctica - Metagenome Torckler E5 #431 (v2) (version 2) | ecosystem: Environmental > Aquatic > Non-marine Saline and Alkaline >... | reverse complement strand
TGGAGCATTGTTGGATTCATATCCGCCAGCTGGCGGACGGCAGTTCTCCGCTGCTACACTAAAAGCTCGGTTTATACCGGGCTTTTTTTATGCTCCAAACTTTGTGAGATAGTATAGTGGAGCGTTATCGGATTCATAACCGCCAGCAGGCGGACGGCAGTTATCCCCAAAGAATTTGGTAGACTTCTCGCTACTCTTATAGCTCGGTTTATACTGGGCTTTTTTATGCTCCATTATTCCTTGAGACAGCACTTTTTAGCATTGCTGGATTCATATCCGCCAGCTGGCGGACGGCAGTTCTCCACCTCGGCAGACTGCTTCTTGCTGCTTTAAAAAAGAGCTTTCACCTTTTGGTGGAGGCTCTTTTTTATTTAGAGCGGTTCATAATCGAGGGTTATCCCGCAACTAAAAAATAGCGAGGGACGAGTGTTATTTTTATTAGCGGGGATTTTGCTTCTCGCTACTAAAAGACTCGGTTTTATACCGGGCTTTTTTTATGCTCCAAATTTTGTGAGATAGTATGGTGAAGCGTTATCGGATTCATATCCGCCAGCTGGCGGACGGCAGTTCTCCCCAAAGAATTTGGTAGACTTCTCACTACCAGAGCGGAATTTTAGTTTTACTATTCCGATTTTTATTTCCCTGTCATACTTCGTTATATATAGACTCAGATAAAAGTCTGATGGAGTCTACTCGAAGCGATTTGTCGAATCGATCAATGTGATTTGGCTAGATCGTTAGTCAAAGGTTAGATAAGATTTGAATAGCTGCTATCTTATGAAGAGCTGCTTCAGAATTTAACAGGTGTCTTTGCGTAATACCTTTAAATAGTACTGCATTAACTCCTATTTTAAGACTGTTAATCTAATTTAGAGATATTATTTGTAAATAATAGTTAGCTGAAAGCCGTTTTAGATTAGCTTAATATTACGTTTTTTAATTTGTAAACTGCATTATTTCAGTATGTTATAACTTTAAGGGGTATTTAATATTTCGATTCTGTTGTCAAATTTTAGTTTCGTATATTTAGTTAACAACTAAAATAGTGCCAATATGTAAATATGGTCACTATTTTTTTAAATTTGTGGAATTAATATATAAGTATGAAAAAATATAGATCCGTATTTAGCTCCTATGTATTGTGCGTACTCCTTACTTTTTTATCTACAGACGTATGTGCAAAAACGCGTTATGTAAATCACAATGCCACAGGATTAAATAATGGCTCCGACTGGGCCAATGCATATGAAAGTCCGCAATCTGCTATTAATGTCGCATCTTCTGGTGATGAACTTTGGGTTGCAGAAGGAACATATAAACCATCTGCTTATCCTGCAGGAGCCAGCGGTAGTACTGATAGAGATTGGTCTTTCTATTTAGAAGGCGGTGTACACCTGTACGGTGGCTTCGATGTTACAGAGACTACACTAGCAGCTAGAGACTACGCTACTAATGCGACTATACTGGAGATCTAGGTAATATAAATGAAAGTACAGCAGGCACCTTAGACGGGTTTACTGTGACCCGAGGAAATGCAAGTGTCTCTGGAACTCTTACAGTGAATAGAAAGACCGTAAAAAAAGACTTCTGCGTCGGAATGTGTAACTATGGATCTCCCCCTACACTTGCCAATAGTATCTTATGGGGCAATAAAAAAGGGACTAGTACCGCTACAAGTGGCAGTGATATACAGAACAGCGGTAGCACGCCGACTATAACTTATACCACATTGCAACAAACTTATTCAGGTTCGAATAACAGCACTCTTGACACATTTTTCGTAGATGCTATCAATCTAGCTGGAGCAGACGGCATACAACGCTCGGCAGATGATGGACTACGCTTATTTTCTAATTCGCCTGCGGCTAATTCAGGTAATAACAGTTCTATACCATCCGGCATTAACACAGATATCATAGGATCAGCTCGGATCCAAAATACTACTGTGAATAGAGGTGCGTATGAAGATTTGACTACTGTATGTAGCTCTAATAGTGCTCTCCCTACTACAGCAGAGCTTACTTGGGCTGCAGCTCGTGAGATAGACAACAGTCACTTTATGATAGAGCGAAGCTATGATGGTGAGCATTTTGAGGAAGTAGCTAGAGTAAGAGGAAACGGGAATAGCAGCGAAGTGCTACACTATGCCTATACAGATATGAGTATAGCCAAAGGAACTCAAGTAGCATACTATGGTCTACACCAGTTCGATTATAATGGAGTGAGTGAATATAGCGAAGCCGGTAGAGTGACTTTTGGGATGAATAACCTAGATGAGCAAAACATTGCTGTATATCCTAATCCATTCACTTCTGATGTGTATATCAATTGTAGTACGCTCAGCGGAAGGCAAGCCACTATCACGGTAACCAACATAAACGTACAGCAACTAGTACAAAAAAGCGTAAACAATACTGAACAAATAGAAAAAGTAGACTTAAGTAGTCTATCAAAAGGGATGTATTTTGTGAATGTAACTTCGGATATAGGAACTACCATAGTGAAAGTAATCAAGATATAATTTTACTCAAAAACAATCAATCTTAAAATGAAAAACAGTATCAAATTTTTAATATTCGCTGTCCTTGTAATGGGCAGTATTTCGTCTAACGCACAACGTGTAACCATTTCAGGAGCAGGTACATATGCTGTTAATGGATCTTACACAAAAGCCAGTGTAACAAATAGTAGTGGTCAGCCCTATTATGAACATTCAGGAGGCAGCTACTTCATTGTTTTTTTAGGTAGTTATTGGACTATATCCACTAGCAATATTGCTTGGAGTGGTACAACGTACTACCATACGTATGCACCCTCGGCGACTACAGATTTGACCACAGTCATATGGAATATCTACTACGGCAGTAGTCCCGCACCTACAGGTGGGTAATGCTTACCTGACGATTCATGTGCCCTATCAGCTAGCTTGGATACAGTATGTTCTGGCAATAGCACTACCTTATCACTTAGGGGTACATTAGTGGATGGAAGCAATTGGTATTGGTACTAAGACTCACTGAATACTACTTGTATTGACCTCTATAGCTCTTGGCTTAGGTATAGCAACTCTGATAGCTTTAAGAGTAGTTCTAATGCCTTTAAAGAGTTCTTGCACTCTGCCCATATTCTCCTTCACATCCTGAATATGCTAAATACATATATTTTGTTTTTGGTTCCATAAATTGTTTTTTCTCGACCCATTCACGAAGCAAGAGTCTATAAACTTTTTGAATCTTAACTATTTTAAACCTTTATAAAGGAACATCCGTCATAGATGCCATATTTGCAGCCATCCTAGTTATATCTTTTTAGAAAAAACAATTTGAAACAACTGCTTATAATACTGTCACTAACTATTTTTATTGGGTGCAATAAAAACTCGAACCAAACAAAATCAGCTGAGACAATCAGCTATGAAAAGGATTCAATCACAATTCCCATTATTGAATATGGCTTTGTACTAGATTCTTTTCAGGTAAAAAGAGATACTGTAGAAGATAATTGGACCTTGAGTCATATGTTTATACCTTACGGTGTTTCGCAATGGAATATTAACGTAGCAGCAGAAAAGGCTGCAGATTCATCAGTTGGTCTTCGATATGTGAAAGAAGGAACGCCATTTATCATTTTATCAGCAATTGGAGATACTGCTGAAACCGCCGAGTATTTTATTTATCCTAAAAATATTGTGGATTTTGTGGTGTTTGATTTTAGAGATTCAGTCCTTGTTGAAAAGCGGTCGAAACAGAATGAAGTGAACGAAAAAATGATTTCTGGAGAAATCATTAAAAATTCTAATCTCACCTTAGTATTAGATCAGCAGTTAAAGGACATTCATATGACCGGTGAAATGGCAGAGTATGTAGCAGGTATATTTGCTTGGACAATTGACTTTTTCCGTCTGCTTCCGGGTGATGAATTTAAATTGATTTACAATGAAAAATCGGTGGAAGGCATACCGTACGGAGTCGGCGGAATAAGTTCAGCATGGTTCAAACATAAAGGGCACGAATTTTATGCTTTCCAATATGCTTTAGATTCTGCAGGAACACAAATTGGTTTTTTCAATGAAGAGGGCAAAAAAATGAGGCGTCCGTTTTTAATGGCTCCTGTAAAGTATTCACGCATAAGCTCAGGTTTTAGTGGGCGTCGTTTTCATCCTGTTCAGAAAAGATGGAAAGCTCATTTAGGAACAGATTATGCCGCACCAAAAGGCACTCCAATTATGTCTACAGCGAATGGAACTGTGGTTGCCGCTTCATATACGGGTGGAAATGGAAATTATGTAAAAGTGAAGCATAACAAAACGTATACTACGCAGTATTTACACATGACCCGGTTTGCAAAAGGTATTCATAAGGGTGTTTATGTGAAACAAGGTCAGACGATTGGTTATGTTGGAAGTACGGGTCTTGCTACTGGTCCGCATGTTTGTTATCGTTTCTGGAAGAATGGGAAACAGACTAATCATAGGACTCAGAAATTCCCGTCTTCTATTCCAATGGTTGATTCTTTGTTGCCTTCTTATATGGATCATATACAGTCTATTCGTGCCCAGATTGATTCTATGCCGATTACGCATTTTATTGAGGATAATGAGGTCGTTGATTCGATTAAATATAAATTATAGAGCTAAGCCTCTATTTAAAATGATTTATCGAATCAATCATTTTAGTTTGACTAGATTGTTAGTCTAAAAGCTAGATAAGAGGAGCGGAGCCTTTACAACCTTTATTTTCTGCCAAAAGTTCTGATTTGTAGCGTATTAAGTGATAAATTAGAGGAGGTTTCTTTCAAGTTAAAAACAACCAAATCCCAATAAGAATATTAACGACTATAAAAAGTAGTGAGACAGTACTATGGGATAATCGTTATATCGAATATCCTGGACTAGCCAGTTTAGGGTCTTGTGTAATTAGTTGACCTATTAAATTTCTTAAGTTATACGCACTGAGTGATTAAAGACCGTGAGAGTATTTTGAGAAATGTGCATCAAATTTTAGGCATAAATGTAGCCTGTCCACCTTTGGAGGAAAGTCATAGCCCCTCCGACATAGCACAGGATGCATTTAGCTATGCCAAGCCTGCCTGCCTTGCCGCAGGCAGGAATTTATAACGAGAAAATTGGTGATACAGAATCAGAATAGTCCCGGTGTTTGATGACTTAATCCGTATAAGACATAGGAGACACTTTTACTGCTTTTCAGATTAATTACCCACCTTGGCGACGCATAAACCTGCCTTCATACGATATCTGAAGTGTGGATTTCATCATATGTTACCTTCAGTTGTTATTTAAAGATACATCGGTATTACCTGTGCCGTACCTAAATAAGAATAACACAATAATCTAAAAATGATTTAACTTTGGCTGACCATTATTTAATGAGTGTAAAACATATTGATTATTTATTTATTGGGCTTGGGGCATCAAATTGCCTCCTGATTTTAGAATTAGAAAAAAAAGCTCTGTTATCTCAGAAGAAGATAATCATTATAGAGCCTCATCAAAAAAATAAAAAAGATAAGACCTATTGTTTTTGGGCGACAGATGAAGATGCACACAATATTATAGAACCTCAATGTATTGATAAATCGTGGAGCACTGTCATCCTAAATGGTAAAAAACAGGATTTAGATCCCTTGTCCTATTATCATGTTTCTAGCTTAACGCTCTATCAAAAAACACTTGCTGTTATTGATAAGCATGATGCTACTATTCTACAAAATAAGATTAGTGATACGGAGCCTTTAAAAACGCTAACCATTGATAATTCAGAATATATAGCCAAGTATATCTTTGATTGCCGACCGCCGAAAACTGCACCAACTAAAAAACATGAGTACTACATTAATCAGAGTTTTGTAGGTTGGCAAATAGAAACAAAAGAAGAGCTTTTTGATAGCCATTCCTTTACCATGATGGATTTTAATATCCCTCAAAATGGGGCAACTCAATTTGTGTATGTGTTGCCATTCAACTCTAAAAAAGCTCTGGTTGAGGTTACTCGTTTTGGAGCAGATATTATGCAGCGGGAAGAAGGGGAGGCTTTGCTGAAAAATTACATTTCCCAGATAGGAGATGGTTATGAGATTACAGATATAGAAATCGGGTGTATCCCAATGACAAATGCTTCATTTCTAGATGAAAATGATTCCACCATTCGTAATATGGGAGCTAGAGCAGGGCATGTGAAACCCAGCACAGGATACGCTTTCCGATCTATGGCAATGGATGCACAAAAAATAGCAGAACAGATAGCTGAAGACCAAAAAGTGATACCTGCCTCTATTAATCAAAAAAGAAACAATCGCTTCGCATTCTATGATCGCTTGTTGCTTCACATATTATTCAGAACACCAAAATGGGGGAAACCTATATTCAAGCGTCTATTTGACGCAATTAAAGCTACTGAAATATTAGCATTTTTAGATGAAGAGACAAAACTTCAGGATGAGGTTAAAATCTTTTATGCACTGCAATGGAACCCCTTTATAAAAGCGGTGTTCTATGATATTTTCAGTATTGACAGAATTAAAAATAGTATCTTAGTACCACTGTTTGTGACCTTTATATTTTTAGTGTTTGATGGATTAGGTGTCGGATATATAAATGATATTACGCTTTTAGCTGGTCTCGTTTTCATTGGTATACCACATGGTGCAGTAGACCACTTAATAGAGCATAATCGGTTTAATGAACCTATTCATATATCATTTATTATCAGATATCTGGCCCAAGGGGCACTGGTGGTATTGCTATGGTATCTAAGTCCTGCATTGGCTTTATTCTTTTTCGTCGGGTATTCTATTTATCACTTTGCTCAGGCAGACTTCTCAGAATGGGAAGTGAAAGTTACTTCGGTCTGGTTATGGGGAACCTTATTATTTACAGGTCTATTGCTAGGGCATCCGTTGGAACTTTCTGGTGTTCTAAATGAGCTGACACTTCCTGGTCTAGCTGTAAGCCAAGGCATTTTATTAAAATCAGTTTGGGTGGAAATAGCAGTTATTGCTTTATGTACTAGTCTTGCTTTAGGGATTACAAAACACGTATGGGGCATGTGTATAGTCAGTATATCGTTACTACTTGCGTTGCAACTTTCGCTTATTCAAGCATTCGGAATCTATTTTATTTTCCAGCATAGCCGATTAGGGTGGAGACATATTCAAAAGCATTTTAATGTGAGCTCAAAAGAATTATGGAAAAAATCGGCCCTATTCAGTTTAGGGGCTTATGGTTTGTTCCTTATTTTATGGTATATGTTAAATGATAATTGGAGTTCGTACCTGGGTACGTTTTTTATTTTTCTCTCAGCCATAAGCTTCCCTCATGTTATTAGAATGAAAAAGTTTTATGGGTATTTTAAGCGAGAGAAATAAATAGCTTGACTTTAGAAGTATGGCAAGTATTGTATTTAATCCGTATAAACAGTATCTGAACAAGCTAATCAAAAGCCGGATATTAGATATCTCCCTATTTCAAATACTACTATCGGAGAAATCTTTAGCGATTTTTTTTATATGTTTATAACGATTCTAAGTATTAATTAGAATATCTTAGCTGTAACTCTAAACTTTAATTATTCTAACTCTATGAAAAAATCAAGATTCCTACTCAGCCCCTACGTCTCATGCGTAATCCTGACTCTTTTAGCATTTTTATCTACAGACGTAAGTGCAGCAAGGTATTATGTAAATCACAGTGCCACAACAGGATCAAATAATGGCTCCGACTGGGCCAATGCATACACAAGTCTGCAATCTACTATTAATGCCGCATCTTCTGGTGATGAACTTTGGGTAGCAGAAGGAACATATAAACCATCTGTTTATCCTTTAGGAGCCAGCGGTAGTACTGATAGAGATTGGTCTTTCTATTTAAAAGGCGGTGTATATATGTACGGCGGGTTCGATGGTACAGAGACTACACGAGCAGCTAGAGACTACGCTACTAATGTGACTATACTAAGCGGCGATATAGGTACGAGCAGTACTGATAAGTGCCACCACGTGGTACTATCTGTAGATGAAAGTACAGCAGGCACCTTAGACGGGTTTACTGTGACCGGAGGAAATGCAAATGGATCTGGAACTCTTACAGTGAATGGAGAATCATTATATAGAAGTGACGGCGGCGGAATGTATAACTATGAATCTTCCCCTACTATTACCAATACCACTTTTAGTGAGAATACGGCTAATATCCGTGGCGGCGGAATGTATAACGAGGAATCTTCCCCTACTATTATCACTACCACTTTTAGTGATAATACGTGTACTTCCTCCGGCGGCGGAATGTATAATAGATCTTCTTCTGACCCTACTATTACCAATACCACTTTTAGTGATAATCAGGCTGGTAACGGCGGCGGAATGTATAATTATATTTCTTCTGACCCTACTATTACCAATACCACTTTTAGTGAGAATACAGCTACTACCTCCGGCGGCGGAATGTATAACGAGGATTCTGACCCTACTATTACCAATACCACTTTTAGTGATAATCAGGCTGGTAACGGCGGCGGAATGTATAATATTTCTTCTTCCCCTACACTTACCAATACCACTTTTAGTGAGAATACGGCTAATCACGGCGGCGGAATGTTTAATAATTCTTCTGACCCTACTATTACCAATACCACTTTTAGTGAGAATACAGCTTCTAATAACGGCGGCGGAATGCGTAATTATCTGTCTTCTTCCCCTACTATTGCCAATAGTATCTTCTGGGGCAATATAATAGGGACTAGCACCACTGCACCTGGCAGTGATATACAGAACAGCCGCAGCACGCCGACTATAACCTATACTACATTGCAAGTAGCCTATTCAGGTTCGAATAACAGTACTGCTGACCCACTTTTCGTAGATGCTAGCAATCCTGCTGGAGCGGATGGCATACACCGTACGGCAGATGATGGACTACGCTTAACTTATAGTTCGCCTGCAGCTAATACAGGTAATAACGGTTCTATATCTGGCATTACCACAGATATCTTAGGATCAGATCGGACCCAAAATGGGACTGTGAATAGAGGTGCGTATGAAGATTTGACTGGTGACTGTAGCTCTACTAATACTCTCCCTACTACAGCAAGTACTACCTATACTGCATACTATACAAGTATAGACGCCAATGGATGGACGAACTATTGCACGGTTGGAGAAGAGCTACTTCTGAGTCTAAAAATAGGAAGCTCAGGAGCAGTAGTATCAGCTAGTGAAGTAGAACTAAAACTAGGTGCTAGTACTACGTATAGCTATGTAGGAAATGATGGGGGTATGATAAGTACAAACGACAAAGGGTATGTGATGATAGACAGAAGATGGGATGTAGATCCTACCACACAGCCTACCAGTGGTAATGTAGGAGTAAAATACTACTTCACTAATAGTGAGTATACAGCTCTAGCATCTGCACTATCTACGCATAATAGCAGTACTACAGGATATCCTTCTACACTGAGTGCAGTTACAGATATAGATTTATTGAAAAGTACTAGTGGAAGTGCATTTGCAGATCCACACACAGTAAATGGGTTAATTATCGCCAATGGTAGCACTCCTAGTGCTACCATCTGGAATAGAACCTTACACGGCACAGCAGATCATAGTGCAGAGTTTGAGGTAAGTAGTTTCTCAGGCGGCGGCGGCGGAAGCGGCGGCGGCGGAGGAGCTGGTGTTGCTCCACTACCAGTAGAGTTGATCCGCTTCACTGCACAAGCAGCAGCACATACTACAGCAGAGCTTACTTGGGCTACAGCTAGTGAGATAGACAACAGTCACTTCGTGATAGAACGAAGCTATGATGGTGAGCATTTTGAGGAAGTAGCTAGAGTAGAAGGAAACGGGAATAGCAGCGAAGTGCTACACTATGCCTATACAGATACGCACATAGCCAAAGGAACTCAAGTAGTATACTATCGTCTGCACCAGTTCGATTATAATGGAGTGAGTGAGTATACTGATGTACGTAGAGTGACTTTTGGGATGAATAACCAAGATGAGCAAAACATTGCTATCTATCCTAATCCATTTACCTCTGATGTGTATATAGACTTACGTACTATCAGCGGAGGGGAAGCTACAATTATCGTAACTAACATAAACGGACAGCAACTACTAGAACGAAGTATAAACACTACTGAACAAATAGAAAAAGTAGACTTAAGTAGTTTAACAAAAGGGATGTATTTCGTGAATGTAACTTCGGATATAGGAACTACAGTAGTGAAAGTAATCAAGAGATAATTTCCACTACAAAACAATAATTAAATAGCCTTTCACGTGAGTGAAGGGCTTTTGTGTTGTAGGTTTTTTTGTTTGCCTCATGAGTCTAAAAGTTAAGTAAGAGGAGCAGAGCCTCTTATCTTAAAACCTAGTTTACTAGGCTTTTTAGTATGTCCAGATCTTAAAGCATTCGTCAGTTTTCCTCAAAGTATGTATAGTATAGATTCTTTCTGCTAAAAATATGCTAATGACTCTTATCGATTTATTCCGTATTAGAGGATATTCTACCAGTATATTGTGAGTCTCAAGGTAAAATTCGACTACGTTTAGATATAAGCGTTTTTACCGCTTATTTTCGTACCAATGATAATCAGAAGTAAAGCTCCGCTCAGATTAGGCTTAGCGGGTGGTGGTACAGATGTGAGTCCGTATGCAGACTTGCACGGTGGATCTATCCTCAATGCTACCATAAATATGTACGCACATACCACCATTATCCCCACAGATAATGGTAAGATATATCTAGAAGCTCAAGATATGGAAGAGTCTGAAACGCTCGACTCGGAAGAGTATCTAGATCCTACAGGTGCGTTAGCCTTGCTCAAAGGAGTTTACAATAGAGTCGTGAAGCAGTTTGTTAAAAAGCCTCTTTCTTTTGAAATTTATACACGCGTAGATGCCCCTCCTGGATCAGGACTAGGTAGCAGCAGTACGCTGGTAGTTAGTATATTAGGAGCATTTGCAGAGTGGCAAAATATTCCGCTCGGAGAGTACGATATCGCACATTTAGCGTATGAGATAGAGCGTGTAGATTTAGGTCTAGCGGGAGGACGTCAGGATCAGTATGCAGCTACTTTTGGTGGGTTCAATTTTATGGAGTTTAGTAAAGACGATAAAGTGATCGTGAATCCATTGAGAATAAAGCAGAGATATGCAGCAGAGCTAGAGCACAACTTAGTACTTTTCTATATGGGAACTAGCAGAGAGTCTGCAAAAATAATAGAGAAACAAACTCAAAATATTAGTGATAGTAATGTATCTGCTATAGAGGCTACGCATAATTTAAAGGTACAAAGCGTACGTATGAAAGAAGCTATACTAATGGGTAAAACCAATGCGATAGGTGAAGTAATGCACTCTGGGTGGGAGTCCAAGAAAAAAATGGCAGAAGGAATAAGCAATCCAGAAATAGATAAGATATATGCTACTGCCATGCAAAACGGTGCTACAGGAGGTAAAATAAGTGGTGCTGGTGGTGGAGGTTATTTTTTCTTTTATTGTCCTAATGTATCACGTACTACATTGATTAAGAGTTTAGAGCCTTTTGGTGTCAGAGCACAGCAGTATCATTTTACCAGAGAAGGACTTTATACCTATATAGTAGCGGAATGAAAATAGATGTAATAATACTAGCAGGTGGACTAGGTACACGCTTAGCTGCTGTAGTGAGTGATGTGCCTAAGCCTATGGCTCCTGTAGCTGGTAAGCCTTTTTTAGATCATATCTTTAAAGGTCTCCCGCTGAATAGTATTCATAGGATTATCTTAGCAGTAGGGCATAAATATGAGAAGATAGAGGAATATTATGGGAATGATTACCAAGGTACACCACTCGTATATTCTATAGAAAAAGAACCGTTAGGTACAGGCGGAGGTATCGCCTTAGCTATGAATCATATAGAAATGGATACCGCTATCATTCTCAATGGAGATACCTTCTTTGATATCAACTTAGAGGAGATGTGGCAAGTACATCAAGAAGCTAAAGGTAGATGTACATTGGCACTCAAGCAGATGGAGAAACCGGATAGGTATGGTACTGTGGTGCTAGAAAGTAATCAGCTCGTGAGGTTTCAAGAAAAACAAGCAGGATTACCTACAGGCCTCATCAATGGTGGCGTCTACTGGGTAGACAAATCTTTCATAGATTTAATGCCCAATAAAGATAAGTTTTCTTTTGAAGAAGAAGTACTGCAAGTGCAAGTGACTCATGGTGAGCTTAATGGCTATATAGCCACGGGTATGTTCATAGATATAGGAATTCCAGAAGATTATGAAAGAGCACAAACCATTTTTGCCCAGTAAGGATGTACTCTCGGAGTACACACTTTTTCTAGATAGAGATGGAGTCTTAAATCTTCCGATAGTGGATGATTATGCCCGTAAGGCTGATGATCTCATTTTAGTAGAGGATATTGTTCATACTATGTCTAGTTTGGCTGACTTTTTTAAGCGAATAATCTTAGTCACTAATCAGCAAGGTATAGGGCGTAAGGTGATGAGCGATACAGATTTAGAGAATGTGCACCTCAAGCTTCATAATGCTCTTAAGATAAAAAATCAGTACTGGTTTGATGCTGCATTTTTCGCTCCGTATCTGAAGACAGAAGAGCATACGTGGAGAAAGCCAAGCAATGGTATGCTCTTAAAAGCTAAGGAGTACTTCCCAGATATAGATTTTTCTAAGGCTATAATGGTGGGCGACTCTCCAGGTGATATGAGCCTTGCTGATACAGTAGGACTGTTGAAAGTGAAAATAGATAACCCTCAATTTTCCTTTGATAATCAAGATTTCACCTTTGCCACTTTGGCATCATTTGTGAGTCATTTATCGAAAGATTAAACACCCCGAGGAAACTATTGGTTCTTACAGGGCGTTTTATATAAAATTGTATTATATTTTTGTGATTATCGCATTCTTTGACCAAATTCTTTAAAATATCGATTCTTCTGATGCTACTTGGCTCTGTGAGCTTAGAGTCTAAAGCTACTCACTTACTCGGTGGTTATATGAATTATGAGTTTATAAATAAGCTGCCCAATGGTGATAGCAGGTACTTAATTAATTTTCACGTGTACAGAGACCAATCTGGAGTAGAGCTATCTGATGAAATTTCTGTAGGGGTCTATCTAAATAATCCAGATAAAGACCTGAGTCAAGTTGTGAAAATGAGAATCAATGCGAGGACAACAGTACCTATTCCCGGCTCTGTGGAGTGTCCTGCTTATCGAGCATCTATAGATGTGGAATACGGACTATACACAGGTATAGTCACGTTAGCTCCGTACACAGAAGGATACCATATTACGTATGAGGTCTGTTGTAGGAATTCTCAAAATAACTTAACGCAAGCAGGGGCTACACAAGACCAAGGTCAAACATATTACTGCTTTATACCAGCTACTGCCTATGAGAATAGTTCTCCAGCTTTTGATGGGGTACCTAGCCCGTATATGTGTGCCAATGATACTACCTCTTTTCTTTTCAATGCAGTAGATAGAGATGGAGATAGCTTAGCCTATCGTTTTATGAGACCTTTTCAGGGTGGTAGTAATGGTACACCTATACCTATACCCGCAGCTAATTTAGATACTACTCCGTATGTAAGCTACAGGCCAGGTTATAGTTTCTTACAACCTTTTGGCACAGCAGGATATATCAGTATCGATAATCAGACGGCTTATACACAGTTTTTAGCTACTGAGATAGGAAACTATGTGGTAGGAGTAGAAGTACTAGAGTATAGAGATGGGGAGTTTATAGGTAAGATTAGAATGGACTTACAGATCGTCGTGCTTACCTGCCCAGATAATGAAAGACCCGAGATAAGTTCGGATAAAGGTAAAAGGTTTGAGGTAGAAGAAGGTGAAGAGCTTTGCTTTACAGTACGAACGTCTGATCCCGATGGTGATCGCGTATTTTTATCGGGTAAAGGAGGATTGTTTGGCCAAGGAGGCGGAATCCCTGGGGAATCTGTGTCCTTTAGAGATACTACTGGAAAGCCTGCAGTATCTCAAGAGTTTTGCTGGACACCCAGCTGTGATGCAGCTCGCTCACTACCATACATAGTCTATTTCGAGACCAGAGATGATGGGTGCCCTGAGAAAAAGAATAGCTTGGATGTACTTATTGATGTAACGGATTTTGTGGGAGCAGATTTACTTACGGGACCCAGTGATGTGTGCAGTTCTAGTGAAGAAACCTATGCACTTACTACCGGAAAAATTAGCTCTACTTATGAGTGGGAAGTTACTGAAGGTACTATTGTAGGTTCAGCTACAGTATTTGCCGTAGACATATCATGGACAGGTACAGGCATAGGTCGTGTACGAGCCAGAGAAGTGAATGCTGGCGGATGCTTTGGTGACTGGGAGGAGATGGATGTCACTATTCAAGAAAGTCCTGTACTACCCATAATCTCAGGAAAAGATACCGTATGTGCAGATGAGTTAAACTTGAGTTATACTACTACTAATACAGCTAGTAGTACATACTATTGGGAGACTATAAATGCTACTATAGCTACGCAAAACAGAAATAGTATACAAATAGCGGCATACAGCATGCCAGACTTTACAGTACGAGTAGCTGAGACGAATGCATTTGGGTGTACCAGTGACACCGCTGATTATGAGGTGTTTGTCATAGAGCCTACACCGGATATAAAAGGACCTATCACAGTTTGTCCTAATGCTCTAGGAGTAGCTTATAAAGCTGAGGGATTAGCATCCTCTACCTATACGTGGAGTATAGTGGGAGGCTCTCAGATCACGGGAGGAAATAGTAGTAGCATCACCGTAGACTGGGGAGACGAGGGATTAGGCTCTGTGACGGTCATAGAAAACAATAGATTTGGCTGCATAGGAAATCCTGTGACCCTCAATGTAGATAAGATCTATATACTGGAATTACCGATAATAGATGGCTTAGATGAAGTATGTGAGTTTGATTTAAATCTCCCTTATACTGTGACAGATATATCTGGTTCTTCTTTTGATTGGACTATCACTGGAGGAGTGCAAACTGCAGGTACTAATACTGCCAGTATTTTAGCTACTTGGGGTACAGCAGGTGCAGGTAATGTTAGGGTTATTCAGCGAGCTTTTGATGCAGTGAATAACAGACAGTGTGTAAGTGATCCAGCTGATTTACCTATCACCATATATCCTAAGCCCACAGCAGATGAAATATTGGGAGATATGGAAGTGTGCCAGTTAGGAGATTCCGTACAATACACTATCAATGGTTTTGCTGGGAGTACGTATGAGTGGCGAATAAACGGTGCATTAGCAGATGAAGTAGGTCAAGGTACGAATACCATAAAGCTTGTGTGGCAAATAGCTGGTAGTATTACCTTATCTGTACTAGAGACTTCGCCTGCGGGCTGTCCCGGTGATCTAGTAGATACACTAGTGCTAGTTAATCCTAAGCCTACAACTACGCCTATCCTGGGTCCAGCTACTATCTGTCCAGAAAATTCTAATAACCATGAATACTCAGTGATAGGTAGTGCTACCTCATCATTTACTTGGGAGGTAGTAGGGAGCAATGATTGGAGAGGCGATGGTACGAGCAGTATCACTGTAGACTGGGATGTCACTTTAGTCAGCGGAAGTCTATCCGTACTAGAAACTTCAGATTTAGGCTGTCTAGGAGACACACAGCGTCTAGCTGTAGAGATAGATAGATTAGCCATAGATATGAGATACATCAGCGTGGGTACTCCTGATAACCAGATGATAGTAGATTGGCAACTTGAGGTGCCTGCAGATGTGTCTGACTTTACTATTCAGCGAAAAATAGCTGGTGCTGATGGAAGTGAATGGCAGTCTGTGAATACGGTCAGTGGCACTACTTTTAATTTTACTGAAATCGGCATCAATACGGATATAAGTGCATACAATTATCGTGTAGTTGCTACTAATAAATGCGGTACACTTATTACCTCAGAGATGCACACCAGTATCTTACTCACAGGTGTACAAGATGAAGACTTTAATTCAGTACTCGAGTTTACAGAATACTCTGGCTGGGAAAATGGAGTGAGCATATACGATTTATGGTTAGAAGATAATGTAAGAAACCTGGCTGTAGAGAGAGCAGGAGTAGATCCTGAAGTGAGTATAGTAGTAAGTCATGACCCGGACCAGTACCGTAAGTGCTTTAGAATAAAAGCTGATGAACAAGATGGAGAGAGTACTTCCTCATGGAGTAATGAGATTTGTTTCTTTTTCTCACCTACCATTTATGTACCCAATGCATTCACTCCTAATGGTGATAATTTAAATGACGGATTTGGTGTAAGAGGAATAGCAATTAATGAGTTTAATATCCAGATCTATAACCGCTGGGGAGAAAAGATATTTCAGACTACGGATATAAATAAGAAATGGTATCCAGTATATAGGGGTAAAAACATTCCTATGGGCACCTATGTATATCTTATCACCTTCACAGACTATGAGAATAAGGCATTCAAGAAAACCGGAACAATTAATCTTATACGCTAGAGTTTAACAGTATTATTTTCTTAGTCTCAAAGAATTCTTCCTCAAAAATAGTGTTTAACTGGGTCTCTGTCCATCTCATGGATTTGTACTTTTTTAATAATTCTGCTTTTTCGTCTGTAAGTTCACCCCCTTTTATTAAAATATGTTTTCCTCCTAGTGCCAGTGTATGTTTAGTGAAGTTCACTAGCTTCAGAGCTGGAGCTACAGCACGAGAGACTATCACATCGTGTAATTCAGTTAGATTTTCAAACCGATCATTGATTACTATTACATTAGTAAGTCCGAGGGCAGCAGCTACTTCTTTCACTACAGTAGTTTTTTTTCGGATAGAGTCCACAAGAGTAAAACTGACTTTAGGAAAAAGTATGGCTAGCGGTATTCCTGGGAATCCACCACCTGTGCCTATATCCATCACACTCTCTCCATCGGCAAAAGGATATAACTTGGCTACACTCAGAGAGTGAATGACGTGGTTACAGTAAAACTGATCCATATCCTTCCTACTGATTACGTTTATTTTAGCATTCCACTCTTCGTAGAGTGGCATTAGCTTTTTGAGGAGTCCTACTTTGTCTGCATCTAAGTCAGGAAAGTACTTGGTTATTAGTTCCATGTTTTTGGTTTTATAAATACTTGGGCTATGCCAAATGTGAGTAAAAAGAAAGTATAAAGAATATCATAGTAGGGTAGGGCATAGGCTATTTTTTTAGCTCCTAAGTGTACAGCCGTTTTACCGATTATTACCCATTGTACAAGCCACTTTACTAGAAGTATAGCTGCTCCTATGTACCATAGCTCGGATGAGTATAGTATCAATGAAATAACAGATAAGTATAGGATTATTTGTGAGATGCTGTACATACCTAGCCATGTTTTATACTTTGATAGGTATTCTTTACCTGTAGATAAATGTCTTATTTTTTGTTTAAAAAATTTCCCTAGATCATTTGGACCGGGTGAATACATGAAACTCTCTGAAGAGACTACAGTATTCACTTGTATAGATTTAGCGGCCTGTTGTACAAAAAGATCATCATCACCGCTCATGATATGTTGATGGCTGGCAAATCCTTTGTTTTCAAAGAAAACAGTTTTGGTGTACGATAGGTTTCTTCCCACTCCCATATATGCTTTATTACGCCTAGCGTACCCGAGGTATTGTATGGCAGTGTGCAGAGTTTCGTAATTTATGACAGAGCCTAAGAGATTGTTTTCAGTTTTTAGCGGAGCGACACCCAGAGTTATAGTATTGTCCTTAAATGATTTCGCCATAGTTGCTATCCACTCATCACTAGGCGGTTTGCAGTCCGCATCTGTGAAAAGAAGTCGTTCGTGCGTAGCTGCTTTTATTCCCATAGTCAGAGCGAATTTCTTGCCTCTCTGAAATCGCTCATCGATAGTGAGATTTACAATTTTTAGTTTTGGTTCACTTTTAGCCAGTTTATCTAAGTAGTCCTTAGTAGCGTCAAAGCTGCAGTCATTGATTACGACTACTTCATAGTTAGGATAGCTTTGGCTTAAAATACTTGCAAGGTTATTTTGCAAATTTTTAAATTCATTTCTAGCTGCTATGATTACACTTACTGGTGGTTGAGCACTTGTTATACGGTCTACTTTTAAAGCTTGGCTGAAAAAAAAAACGTAGTAAAATGAAAGGGTTATTAAGCAGATAAATGCTACTGTGAGCAGAAAAATAGCTACGAGTGAAGGCAGAATCATGTTAATTACTTATCCTAAAACCTAATGTAGGAAGGACCTCAGGTTTAGATTTGTCTTCATAGGCTATAGAGTCTATATCCTTTGCCAAAATTGTTTTGATCATTTTATTGGTCCGTTTAGCAGGCTCCATCTCACTCATACGTAGATGCTGATTACGAATAGCTTCTTCTACTATTTTACGCACACTTCTACCATTACCAAAGTACTTGTCTTTGCCCTCATACATAGTTGAGATGAGCTTTAATAAGGTTTTTTCTGACGCTGCAGCAAGTGAAAATCCAGCATCATTAAGTTGGTTTCGTGCTATATTCATTAGTAAATCAGCATCAAAATCGTCAAATTCAAAGATTCTATCAAACCGAGATTTCAATCCAGGGTTAGATTCTATAAACCGAGTCATATTATCCGTATATCCAGCTGCTATGACGATGAATTGACCCCTAAAGTCTTCCATACGCTTGAGGATGATTTCTATGGCTTCCTTACCATAGTCAGAATTGCCACCTTCTGTGAGTGCATATGCCTCATCTATGAAGAGTACTCCACCCATAGCTTTGTCTATTATTTCTCCAGTTTTTATAGCTGTTTGTCCTACGTATCCACCTATTAAGCTTTGTCTGTCACATTCTACTAAGTTGCCTCTTTCTAAGATCCCTAAAGCTTTGTATATCTGAGCGAGAATTCTAGCTACGGTAGTTTTTCCGGTACCAGGGTTGCCAGTGAATACAGAGTGAAGACTAAAACTGTTTTGTACATCCTGGTCAGTTTCTTTGTAGTAACGTACCAATTTTACGAGACTTTTTATTTCTTCTTTTACAGAGTCTATGCCTATTAGACCTTCCAGCTTTTTTACAGAAATCTCTAAAAGTTCCTCATCAATAGGAATATCAGGAATGATGCTCTTTTTATTTACAGATAATCGTTCTACGTCCTCTACAGTTACCATAGAAAGCTCTTCTACAGAGAGTGCTGCTGGATCTTCAGCACCCATTACACGAATTCCTAAGTTAAGTTTCGCTTCCTCTATAAGAGATACAATTAGTCTGGCATTTCCAAAGAATTGATCTCTATTTCTATAGGCGTCTACTATTTTTTTGTAATACAGGTCTTTAGCATCTAGAGCAAACGTTATTCCTTTCTTTTTTGCGTGTACATCTGTAATTTCAAGAAGTTCTTGAGGTGCATAATCAGGGAAATCGTAAATCATTCTAAATCTAGATTTCAGTCCGGGATTAGACTCTAAAAATATATCCATCTCATCTGGGTATCCTGCAGCTATTATTGCTATGTCTTTGCCGTCTGATAGTTCTTTTAGGAGTATTTCTATAGCTTCTTTTCCAAAATCCTTGCTATCGTCGTCCTTGCGTGCAAGAGAGTATGCTTCATCTATGAATAGAATACCTCCTTCTGCTTTCTTTATGGCAGCTTTGGTCTTAGGAGCAGTTTGTCCTATAAATTCTGCTACTAAGTCACTTCTATCTACTTCGTGTACGTGACCTTTACTGAGCAGCCCTAGCTGCTTATAGATTTTACCAAGTTTTCGGGCTATGGTGGTTTTACCTGTCCCTGGATTCCCTTTGAATACGCAGCTTAGGTTTATCTGGTCTTCTTCGTTTAGACCTTTATCTTTTCTTAAAGATATGAATTCTAAGTAGTTAGAGTATTCCTTAATTCTATTTTTTACACTATCGAGTCCTATGAGGTCATCAAGTTCACTCAGAGTCTTTTCTATATCTTTTTTCTTTACTGGAGCAGCATTTAGCTCTGCTCGTTTTGTAGCAGACCTCTGGTCTTCTAAGACTACATATTCTACGAAATCTTTACCTATAAAAAATTCTTCTTGCTTAATAAGATGATCCATAAATATAATATCGAGGTAGTATTTACCCTTCATCCAAGAACCGGGTGTATCGGCACCCCAGCCTACACTTAGCGTAAATTTATCATCCTGTTTGTAAACAAACATTAATTTGGACACAGATCCCTTTAGTAAATGACTGTTTGTATGGAAGTTGAATACCATCTCACAATTCCAGAAATTTAAATCTCTAGCTTTATTTTTACACGTTATTTCGGCCCATATATATCTGGTCTCTTGGTCGCTAAACTGTTGAAAAAATACTCTGTTGCCTTCTTTTACATTATCAAAAGGACCTTCATAAAACTTTATAGACTCTAGCTCAAAGTAGGGATTAGATAGAGAAGTTACTTCACCGACTTCTTGCAAGTAGAAGTTTTTTTCAGCCACGAGTTCGTTATCTAACCACGCTTCCCACGTATACGTGCCAGATTGCCAGTACCCTCCTTTATTATATGTACCCCAGCCTTCACGAATAAAAATAAGGTTAGAATTTGGAGAAATAGTTCGATCACAATTAAGTCTTGCTACCTCATTTTTGTTTTGGTCTCTGCATACTAGTTCTAACTTTAGATCCCACTCCTTTTTTTTGAAGTGTAGGTTAAAGAAGGAGAATTCCATATAGATATACGTAGACTCATTTTTGTCAAACACTGAACGGTACTTTTTCTTATTATCTGCAAGCCATTCTGTAGAACTGTAGACTTTGATATTTCTAAAGATATGGTTGGGATTTTTCTTTGTGGCCATTACGCCTCAACGTTAAATATAAATATTTAAAATGTTGCGAAAAGATGCGTAAAAAAAAATGGAAACTAAATTATGAAAAAAAAGGAGATTTTTTAGATGAAAAGATTTCTGAATATAAAAATGTTGCTATCTTTGCACTCCTTTAACGGAGAGATGCCTGAGTGGCCGAAAGGACTTGTTTGCTAAATAAGCGTACCTCAAAAGGGTACCCAGGGTTCGAATCCCTGTCTCTCCGCCACAGAAAGAAAAAAGAATTACGTTCTTTATTATCTTTTATAGGTTTCATAGCTCAACCGGATAGAGCAACGGTTTTCTAAACCGTAGGTTCCAGGTTCGAGTCCTGGTGGGACCACAAGATTTTGATATTTTCAAAATTGCATGGGCTGTCTAATCCCAATTTATTGACAGCTTAATAGTACACCTCGGGGTGTAGCGTAGCCCGGTTATCGCGCCTGCTTTGGGAGCAGGAGGTCGCAGGTTCGAATCCTGCCACCCCGACCAATAAAAAAAAGTCTGAATGATAGTTCAGGCTTTTTTTGTGTCCAAAATTTCAAGCTTGCCTGAAATTTTATTGGGTATAAAAATGGGAGTAGCTGAAAGCTTATACTACTTTCGAATAGTCGAGGTCTCTCCCAATATCAAGATCACTTTGGTAATCCTGCCATCCCGACAAACATTTTAACCAGCACAAGAAGTGCTGTTTTTTTTGTGCCCAAAATTTCAAGCTTGCCTGAAATTTTATTGGGCACAAAAAATCGGAGTAGCTGAAAGCTTACAATACTTTCGAATAGTTGAGGACCCTCCCAATACCAAGATCACGTTGGTAATCCTGTCACCCCGAGGTATACGTAGATAACTGCATGTGACTATCAGTCACTTGCTGTTTTTTTTGATTAAAATTCCCTGATAGTTCCCCTAAATAATATTTGATTTATCTATAGACCTATTCACTAAGAATTAAAAAAGTACCGAGTAAAGTGAATCATACAAGTGAGGGAAGTTTTCTTTCGTGAATGTATTTAGATATTAAAATTTACGTTTAAACATCTTAATGTGCAACTATTATGACAATTGAAGGCATCACCAAGGATTTAAAAGCTACGTTATATTAACTATGGGAAACATACAGATATAGCAGTTAGTTAGTTAGTTACTTGATTGATATTGGAGTATTAGTGAGTGATGAGCATAATCAAAACATAAGCTTTACTGACATTGGTAAAGATTTCTATTTCAAATACCTAGAACGAATCAAACTTGATTAAATAGATTTTTTTGATATTTGATGGGTTAAAGTTTATTTGCAGATAAATTCTTTGCTGTCGACGACATGCGTAGAGGTCAATCCTTAGTATAGGCTATCTCTGAAGGTAGAGAAGTTAGTATCGCTATAGGTGAGCATCATACATAGAATAAATTAAAGCTAGAAAGCAAGCAGCTCTCAACGTTTTATATGCAATTTCATTAAGAATAGAGCTTACTAGATAATGTGCTCTCCGTGTTGACTGAGATCTAAACCCCTTTCCTCTTGATCTTCTCTTACTCGCATAGGGAGAATCATGTCTACTGCCTTGTAAATCAGTAAACTACCACCAAATGTAAATGTTGCGGTAATAACTAATGCCAATAAGTGGTACAGAAACGTGGTAGTTTCTCCTTCAACTAGGCCTACACCGGTTGCAAAAACTGCCGTTAATAGCATACCTACAATTCCTCCAACACCGTGACTAGGGAATACATCTAGCGTATCATCTAAATTAGACTTCGTTCGTAAGCGAATAGCGTAATTACATACTATAGCCGCAGTAAATCCAATGAACATGGATTGACCTATATTCACAAAACCTGCCGCAGGTGTTATAGCAACTAAACCTACTACAGCCCCAATACACGCACCTACTGCAGACATTTTTCTACCCAACATACGCTCGTAAAATATCCAAGTAATCATGGCCGTAGCGGAAGCTACGTTCGTGTTAGCAAATGCCAAAACTGCATCTGTATTAGCTCCAAGAGCAGAACCAGAATTGAAACCAAACCAACCGAACCATAGAAGGCCAGTACCAAGTATCACATAAGGAACATTTGCTGGATTTTTTTGTTTATTTTTTCGCTTGCCTAAAAATACTGCTCCTGCTAGTGCCGCAAAACCCGCTGACATGTGCACTACCGTACCTCCAGCAAAATCTAGCACACCCCAGTTTCTGAAGAGTCCATCTGGATGCCAAGTCATATGAGCTAAAGGGCTGTAAATTACAAGACTGAATAGTATCATAAATAATATGTAGCTCCTAAAACGAACACGCTCTGCAAAACTCCCTGTGATAAGTGCAGGAGTAATTATAGCAAATTTCAATTGAAATAATGCGAAAAGTAGAAACGGAATAGTAGCAGCAAAATCAGCATTGGGCTCTAAACCGACATTCCTAAAGTTGAAATATGTCATCGGATTGCCTATAATACCACCTATGCTATCCCCAAATGATAGACTAAAGCCTACTATAACCCATAGAACACTTATCACCCCAAGAGCGATAAAACTCTGAAGCATAGTAGATATAATATTCTTTTTACTTACCATTCCTCCATAAAAGAAGGATAGCCCTGGAGTCATTAATAGCACAAACGCACTTGCCACAAGCATCCAAGCGGTATCTCCAGAATCTATGACCGAGGTAAGCTCCTGGTAGTGCTCTGCAGAGAATAAACTTACAAGAACCAAAATAGTTAAAACTATAAAATTTATTTTTTTACCTATATTTAACCTTTTACACAGCAATTATATTTCTATAAAAATTAAAATGAAAGGTTTTTATGAAAAATAGTGTATAAATAAAAATAAATTAATAATATTATAAAAAGCACTTTATAGGATATAATCATTTTGTAGTTCTGTTGAGCCTTAAATGTAATACGCTCGGTACTTACAAATGACATGGAATCTAATTAGAATTTCATCATGCTATATAATTGAACAATTTTATAAATAGGCAATTGTAATTATTAATATTGAGCTTAGAAGAAGTGTATATCCGCATCTCTAAAGAGTATTTTAATACGGATTAAGTGATTAAATACAGTGAGTGTATTTTGAGAAATGTGCATCAATTTTTAGACATAAATTTTAAGTCATAGCCCTAGCTATGCCAAGAAATTGTAACGACAAAATTGGTGATACAGAATCAGAATAGTCCCGGTGTTTGATGACTTAATTCGTATAACTTAGGTTGTAAATAAAAAATCCACTTTAAGTATTACAGTCGATTTCATTTGAGAAATTGCACGTCATGACTCTCCGCAGGTTTGAGTTTTTGCATAAAAAAAGCATTGCTGTGTGAGCAATGCTTTACTAATGTTTTAGAAAGTGTGGCTTATGCAGCTAATAAATTTATAGATTTATCTCTAAGAGCGTCCACTAAGTCTTCTTATTGTCTAATGCAGCCTTAACAAATCTCACAAAAAGCGGGTGAGGAGCATCTACTGTACTTTTTAATTCAGGATGATATTGTACACCTACAAACCAAGGGTGAGTAGGTATTTCCACCACTTCTACTAAATCATTTTCTGGATTAATCCCTATTGCTTTTAATCCACCTTCCTCAAAAACTTTAAGATACTTATTGTTAAATTCATACCGATGGCGGTGTCTCTCTGAGATAGAAGACTTGCCATATGCAGTATATGCCTTTGAACCTTTCTCCAGTTTGCATTTATAAGCTCCTAGCCTCATAGTACCCCCTTTTTGAGATACGTCTTTCTGACTATCCATAAGGTCTATGACTGCATTTTTAGTTTTAATCATTTCGCTACTGTGAGCGTCTTTGAGGCCAAGTACATTGCGAGCATACTCTATAACTGCACACTGCATACCCAAGCAAATGCCAAAGAAGGGGATATTATTCTCTCTTAGGTACTGCACCGTATTGATTTTTCCTTCTATTCCTCTATCACCGAAGCCTGGAGCTACGAGCACACCATCTAAATCTCTCAGTCTATCGGCTACGTTATTCCCATTTATGTTTTCTGAGGGAAGTAGGCTCAGGTTTACTTTACACTCATTGACTGCTCCTGCATGAATGAATGCCTCTATGATTGACTTATAGGCATCTGGGAGTTCTACATATTTTCCTACTAAGCCTATATTTACTTCATTTTTAGGATGCTTCAGTTTGAATAAGAAATCTTTCCACCCGGTAAGGTCTGCTTCTGTACTAGTAGGAAGTCTAAGTTTAGCTAGGACTACTTTGTCCAGCTTCTCTTTCTCCATCATAAGAGGCACATCATAGATGGTTTCTACGTCTATACTCTCTATTACTGCATTCTGGTTTACATTACAGAAAAGTGCAATCTTATTTCTAACTTCTTTGCTTAGTTTATGCTCCGTTCTACATACTAATATGTCAGGCTGCACACCAGCTTCGAGTAGTTTCTGTACTGAGTGCTGAGTAGGTTTGGTCTTAAGCTCTCCAGCTGCTGCGAGATATGGCACCAGTGTAAGGTGTATTACCGCACAGTCGTCACTACCTAGTTTTCTTTTTAATTGCCTTACGGACTCTACATAGGGCAATGACTCTATGTCGCCTACGGTACCTCCTAGCTCAGTGATTACGATATCATAATCACCACTATCACCTAGAATCTTCATTCTACGCTGTATTTCGTCTGTTACGTGAGGAATAATTTGAACAGTTTTCCCGAGATATTTTCCTTCTCGCTCATTATTTATTACTGTACTATATACTCTGCCAGTAGTGACGTTATTGGCTTGTGAAGTAGGAACATTAAGAAAACGCTCGTAGTGACCAAGGTCTAAATCTGTCTCAGCTCCATCATCTGTCACATAGCATTCACCGTGTTCATACGGATTCATAGTACCAGGATCTACATTCAAGTAGGGATCAAATTTTTGGATAGTTACTCGGTAACCTCTTTTTTGAAGAAGCTTAGCTAGAGATGCAGAAATAATTCCTTTACCCAATGAAGATGTGACTCCGCCGGTGACGAATACGTATTTTGTGTCCATAAATGATTAGTTTTTAGTTGTCCAAAAAAGGAAAAAGCTGCTATGAATTAGCAAAATACTCTCCGTTTGTGTACGGTGGTCAAAGATAGGCTAAACTGTAGGGTAAAACATGAATCCTTATTTTTTGGATTTCAATATGTTTTCAACACATCACACTTTTAAACCCCTCTGACTTCAGGCAAAGTACTAAGGGTTTTATACAAATGAAAATTATGTTGAGTATTGGTATAGCTAAAGCTACTTTGTGATTTTGAAAAAAAGTTAAGAGTATTAAGTAGTTCAGCGAGCTGAAATTAATTCTATTTATTTTTCAATATAGCTTCTACAGCTACTAAATCCTCAGGAGTATCTACACCTATAAGTATGTTTTCAGTCACCATAGCAGATACTACGATATGATTTTGTACCCAACGCAATTGCTCCAGTCTTTCTACTTCCTCTAGTAGTGAAGGATCAAGACTTTTAGTCTCTTCAAATGCAGTAGCGGTAAAACCATAAATGCCAATATGCTTGAAAGCTACCTCTGGTCTAAACACTTCCATATATGGAATAGGGCTTCTACTAAAATAGCATACATCACAAAATCCTTCATCAAAAGAAGTAGGTACTGCTTTTACGATATTTGGATTTTTATAATCTGCTTCATTATCTATGGGCTGAATAAATGTCAGTACATCTACGTCTTCTTCCTCGAAGAGGTCTAGCATTCTATTGATATCACTCGCTGAAATAAGCGGTTCGTCACCTTGTACATTAATAATGACGTCGTACTCAGTGCCATCAGAACTCAGTATTTCCATAGCCTCTTCACATCTTTCAGTTCCATTTTGTGGTTCATCAGAAGTAAGTATAGCTTGTCCATCAAAAGCTTCTACTGCATTGATAATTTCTTGGCTGTCAGTAATTACAAATACGTCTGTCGCTTCACTGTTTTCAGCAGCTTCATAGACCCATTGGATCATTGGCTTACCTAAGAGGGGAGCTAGTGGCTTATTTGGAAAACGGGTGGATTCTAATCTGCAAGGGATGAGTATGACGCTTTTCATTGTTTTTGTTTTAATATAAAGGTATTGAATTACAACTGGTAGTGGTGCGGTTTTTGATTAAATAATAACGAGTACAATTTCGAGATACTAAGCGTTCTACTATTAATTTAAATCTAAGCTTACACTTCTCTATTGACATCCCACTGCTCTAGATAGTCTGCTACTCGGCGTACAAACATACCGCCTAGTGCACCGTCTACTACTCTGTGATCATATGAGTGAGAAAGAAACATTTTATGTCTGATACCGATTAAGTCACCGTGCTCTGTTTCTATCACAGCAGGTTTCTTTACGATAGCACCCATAGCCATAATCGCTACTTGAGGTTGGTTTATGATAGGAGTACCCAGTATGTTTCCAAATGTACCAACATTGGTCACAGTATATGTCCCTCCTTGTATTTCGTCTGGTTTTAACTTGTTACTTCTCGCTCTATTGGCTAAGTCATTTACTGTCTTAGCTAAGCCAGTCAAGTTCATGAAGTCTGCATTTTTTATGACAGGAACGATGAGATTACCACTAGGAAGAGCTGCAGCCATTCCCACATTGATATTTTTATGCTTTATGATAGTATCTCCGCTTACTGATATATTTATCATTGGGAAACCCTTTATGGCTTTGGTGATAGCTTCTATGAAGATAGGAGTGAAGGTGAAGTTTTCGCCTTCTCTTGCTTTGAATTCACCTTTTATCTTGTTTCTCCAGTTTACTAAGTTCGTCACATCCGCTTCTACGAATGAAGTAACATGAGGAGAAGTATGTTTACTCATCACCATATGGTCAGCTATCAGTTTTCGCATACGACCCATTTCTATAATTTCATCACCTGGATTTAGGTTTATAGTTGGAGCTGGTTTAGCCACTGGCTTAGGATTAGGAGCATCTACTGGTGCAGGGGTTGGTGCACTTGCTTGAGGTGCAGGAGTTGATGCTTCACCATTTTTCACAAATGCTAAAATATCTTTTTTGGTAACTCGTCCTTCTTTTCCTGTTCCAGGAATAGTCTCTAGATGCTGCATAGATATGCCTTCTGTACGAGCTATATTCATTACTAACGGGGAGTAGAATCTATTGGCCTCAGCACTGCTGGGATCAGGAGATGCAGTATCCTGAGCTTGGGCTACAGTACTTTCTATAGCGTCTACAACTGATTTTGCACTTTCTGGAGTTTTTTCTTCTACGGCAGATACATTTTCTGTTTCAGGAGCAGATGCAGCACTTCCACTAGCACTTATAACAGCTATGGCTTCACCTACTGCTACTACATCGCCTTCATTGTATAGCTTTTTTACAAGTATCCCCGCTTCCATGCTTGGTACTTCGCTATCTACCTTATCGGTAGCTATTTCTAGTACAGCTTCGTCTATATCTATAGAGTCGCCTTCGTTTTTCAGCCAAGAGATTATAGTTGCTTCCGCAATACTTTCGCCCATTTTAGGCATTATTAATTTGTATTCTGACATAGCTTATGTGGGTGCAAAAGTAAGATTTTTGTGTAAGCGAAATAGTAATTTCAATTAGAATAAAAGCTATGTCATCTAATACTCTGAATGTTTCGATTAAAATACCATTATTTTGGTACAGTGTGCTAGCGAATCTGTGCAGAGTCATTAACTTGCGAGATATAAATAATTATGAATATTAGAATAACGTATGTCTTTTTATTAGCTCTAGCCTCATTAAGCTTATTTGCTCAAAAAGCAGAAACTAAAAAAGATAAAAATAAGAACGAGTATATCAGTTATGCGAATGACCCTACCAACTCAAGATGGTATACGCTGAAAAATGGGCTAACGGTAGTACTGGCTCAAAACAGCACAAAACCTCGCGTACAGACTCTTATAGCAACTAAAGCTGGAAGCAGTAGTGATCCAGCAGAAAATACTGGACTTGCTCATTATTTAGAGCATATGCTTTTTAAAGGCACAGATAAGTACGGAAGTTTAGATTTCGAAAAAGAAAAGGTATATCTAGATCAAATAGATGCACTATATGAAAAGTACAATCAGACTAAAGATGAGTCACAACGATCAGAAATATATAAAGAGATAGATAGAGTAAGTGGAGAAGCTGCAAAATTTTCGATAGCCAATGAGTATGATAAAATGCTTCAAGGTATAGGAGCTCAAGGTACTAATGCTTTTACCAGTTTTGAGAGAACAGTATATGTGAACGATGTTCCTAGTAATCAGGTAAGCACTTGGTTAGATATAGAAGCAGAGCGTTTTAGAAATCCGATACTCAGACTTTTTCATACCGAGCTAGAGGCGGTTTATGAGGAAAAGAATAGAACCTTGGATAATGACGGTAGACAAGTGTATGAAAAGCTTTTGGCTTCATCATTTCCAGATCACAATTACGGTAGACAGACTACCATAGGAACTATTGAGCATCTAAAAAATCCTAGTTTAGTGAAGATCAGAAAATATTATAATACCTTTTACGTACCTAATAATATGGCAGTAATAATGGTAGGGGACATAGATTTAGCAGGTACATTTCTTGAGGTTCAGAAAAAATTTGGCTATATGCAGTCTAAACAGGTACCCAAACTAGTCTTTGAGGAAAATAACCAGCCAAGGCAAAAAGAAATTATTAATGTAGTAGGTCCCAGCCAAGAATCACTAATGATGGGCTATCGAGTGCCTAATGCTATGGATAAAGATGCCGACTTAGTGCTGCTAGTAGATCTCATATTAGCTAACTCTAATGCAGGATTGATAGATTTAAATATGGTAAAAGCCCAACGATGTATACAAGCCTACAGCTCTACTATGATGCTTAAGGAGAGAGGCTTGCACTACTTTGCTGGTACTCCGCTAGAAAACCAAAGTTTGGAGGAGTTGCAGGAATTATTTTATGATCAGATGCAGTTTTTAAAAACAGGAGAGTTTGATATGGAGCTAGTTAAAAGTATCGTATTAAATCAAAAAGTAAGTAAAATACGTGAATATGATTCCTACAGAGCAACTGCATATTCTCTAATGGATGCTTTTGTTATGAATAATTCTTGGTCTAAAGAGTTGTCTAAGTTAGATCACATGCTTACTTACTCTAAACAAGATGTGATGAACTTCGCTAATACGTATTACTCAGAAGGTCATGTAGTAGTGTATAAGAGACAAGGTGATAAATCTGAGTCGCTGAAAGTAGATAAGCCCGAGATAACAAAAGTAGAAGTGAATAGAGGTAAAAATTCTCCATTTGTAGGAGACATATTAGCTAGAAAGACCAACCCTATAACACCACAGATTTTAGAATACGAAAAAGAAATAGCCTTTGGCAAAATCAATGGAAAGATTCCTGTATGGAAGGTGAAGAAAGGTGATGATCAGTTATTTTCTATGTATTATGTATTGGATATAGGTTCTCAAAATGACCGAAAACTTGCTCTCGCGGTGGAGTACTTAGAGTATCTAGGCACAGAGGACTATACTGCAGATCAAATAAGTACAGCGTTCTATAAACTGGCGTGCAACTATGGAGTCTCTACGGGTAGCGAGCAGAGCTACGTATACTTGAGTGGACTTGCGAGTGAATTTGAAGAAGCCGTAAAACTTTTTGAGCATTTACTTCAAAATGCAGTAGCAGATGAAGAAAAACTGAAGCAAATGGTAGCCCAAAAACTGAAGTCTAGAAAGGATGCCAAGTTAAATAAAGGTGCAATAATGGGCAGGTTAAGAAACTATGCACTTTATGGCGAAGAAAATCCATCTACCTATTTTTTAAGTGAAAAAGAATTAATGGAAATAGGTGGTGAAGAACTGACGACCTACATTCATAATTTAGGTAACTATAAGCACAAAGTGTTTTATAGTGGCCCACTGACTATTGAAGGACTAGATGGAATCTTAAGTAAAGTACACACCACACCAGATGAGTATTTACCTACGCCTGCCCTCAAGGAATTTGAAATGAGAGATACAGATGGTAAATCTGTGTACCTAGCTCACTATGATATGGTACAGGCTGAGATTATGTGGCTTAAGAAATCCACTGAACTAGCACTTAGTGAGTCAGCAGATATAGATATGTTTAATGAGTACTTTGGTGGTGGTATGAGTAGCATCGTATTCCAAGAGATAAGAGAGGCAAAAGCACTTGCTTATTCTACGTATAGCTTTTATTCAGAGGCAAGTAAATTAGGAGATAATAATGTAGTTTTGGCTTATGTAGGTACGCAGTCTGATAAGATGAAAGATGGTATGGAAGCTATGAATATTCTGCTTGCAGATTTACCAGAAGATCAAAAAACCTTTGATAATGGTAAACAAGCACTTAAGCAAAACTTAGAAACGAGCAGGATATTGAAGACTTCTATATTGTTTAGTTATGATCAAGCTCTTAAACTAGGGGTAAAAGAAGATTTGCGAAAGCTGACTAGTAAGAGACTGGAAAGTATATCATTGGCAGATGTCACAGCCTTTCACAAGGATAGAATAATAGGAGACTTCACCTACATCATATTAGGAGACAGAGATAAAATAGATCAAAAGTACCTAACAAAGTATGGTGAAGTAAAAGAGCTTAGTCTAGAGACACTATTTGGCTATTAGGCTATTATGGACTTAAATGGAAAGTGTGTAGTTATCACTGGTGTAAGTAGAGGTATAGGAAATGCCCTAGTTCATCAGTTTTTAGCCAAAGGATGTCTGGTAGGAGGGATGGGACTCAATGATCCAAAAATTGCTCATCAGAATTTTTCTTTTTATAAGACGGATATACGTAAGAGTGAAAATGTGCGAATATCTTTTAACTCTTATCTGAAAAAGACCAATAATCAGATTGATATATTGATAAATAATGCTGGATTAGGATATTTCGGCAAGATAGAGGACTATACAGATGACCAAATAGCACAAATGTTTGAAGCTAATGTATACGGTACGCTCTATACGTGTAGAGAAGCTGTACCAATGATGAAGGCACAAGAGAGTGGACACATTATAAATTTAGCGAGTACTGCTGCTCTGGAAGGATATCCGGAGGTAAGTGTCTACTGTGCTACTAAGCATGCTGTGAAAGCTATATCTGAAAGTATGTATAAAGAACTTCGAGACTTTGCAGTGAAAGTGACCTGTGTTTATCCCGGAAGTGTTAAGACAGATTTCTTTAGAAATATAGAAAGCATAGAGCCACATGACTATATGCTTATGCCAAATGATGTAGCGACTATGATAGTACAAGCTACTGAAATGCCTGCTAATTTTCATCAGGTGAATCTAGAAGTAAGACCCCTTCAGCCTAAAGGACCAAAGAATTGATTTGTATAACTATTGAATTCTATATCAATCAGTTATAGCTCTATAACCTGATCTACACGCTTCAGGTTAAACTGAGATTGAGTTAGCCTTGGGTATTTGGCAGTAGGCTCACAGCTTACATATCTTTTACCGTTATAACCAAATGATCCAGTCGGCTCATAACCAGGTATTTCTATACCTAGGCTCAGATGCTCATCCTTTTTAAAAAACAGACCTACAGATTTAAAACCTAAAATCTCTTTAGTGAGGTATGCAAGCAGCATAGCTTTATCCTCACAATCGGCAGTACTAGCCATTATGGTTTCCTCTGGGTAGTAAAATCTTTCTTCGCCATACTTAGCGTAGTCACTGCCATAAGGTACTACCTGCTGTACAAATGCCAATAGAAATCTTACTTGATCTACTGTTTCTCGGTCTGCCACTTGAGCTCTGAGATACTCTACTACGGTGGCTTCCATCTCATTACTCATATGCAGGGAAGTAAACTCTTTTCCTACTTCATACATAGGTAGGTCTGCTAAAAATTCCACCACAGACTGATTACTCTCAGCAGTGAGCTTGTGCTTTTCTACCCCAAAACTGAAGTTGACGATCTTACTTCTTTTTTTAGCATTGATAGACGGAGTTTCTTTTACATTGTGTCCTATACGCTTATTAGTTTGCTTACTATCCCCATATATAGTATGTTTTCCTTTATTTTTTCTGTTTTTAAAATTAAGGTCTTTGTAAGATTTGTTATTGTATTGGATAAAGATGTATCTCCCTGGAGTAAAAGCAAGATGTCCCATACAGTTTAGAGTATTGCCTGTTTTTGTTAGCAGTACATCGTATTCGAGTTCTTTTAGCATTAGATATTTTATAAATACTTGCTTATTAGAGTTTTTTTCTTTTGCTACATTCTCTGCATATTTATCTACTAGTAGTGTTATAGCTGCATCATCTAGTCCGTAGTTTTCTGCATGTCTGAGCACTCCATATGCGGCATTTTTTAATGCTGAATTTCTATGATGGCTGAGCTGTCTTTCTATTTCTCGTTGGTCATACTTATAAAACTTAATCTGAGATAGTTGCTGGTCATAAGTAAGAATTAGTGGATGACCATAAAAATCTACTACACTGGTAAGACTAGAACCAGCATCTATCTGTATGCTAACTACTGTGAGTATTACGGCTAATGTTCTTTTGATAAATGTCATAAATAGGTTCCTCCCTTCTTACTATAAATAACTCAACTATCAGCCCATAAAGTATCTACTGTTTTTTAAATACTTTTATACATAAGAAGTTGTTCTCTAAACTACTTGTAGACAAGGATTTGTATCCGTTTTTTTGAAAAGACTGAAATACGAGAGGGAGTTTTTTATAGGGATGGTGTGTGAATAGTCTGAAGAATAAAATAGACGCTTTTATCTGAATTTTTCTGATAATACGCCATTTATCAACTCCTTGGAGATTAAAATCACCAACATGCCAGGTGGGATTATTGGTGTGTTTTTTTTCAAGTAATCGAATGATATTGTCAGTGGTCCTAGGAGAGAAGAGATCAAAAAAGAACGCAGCATATATAGCATCAATATGAACCTGAGCATATTCAAAACTATCTGAATGTTCAAAGGTGACGGACATGGCCGCAGGGGAGTTCTTTCGGGCTAGTTCTATCATGGTATCGCTAGCTTCTAAATAGGTGACACAGAGTAGCGGAGCATGATTAAATATAGCGTGAAGTACTTCACCATTACCTCCTCCTATTATTAGCAAATTTCCTTTTTGAGGAAGAGTCTGTACTAAGGTTAGTTTGGCTGTATTAAGTTTACCTCCATATACTATTCTTGCTAGTATACTATAAGCTCTAGCTATAGTGTTGTAGGAGTTTAGCATTGATGAAAAAGTTCAAAAAGTAAAAGCCCCAGTACCTAGTACTGAGGCTTTAGATTGGCTTTCGACAATTAAGTTAAATCAAATATACAGAGGTAGATCTAGTAATATCATGGTCCATATCAATTTGACATTCAAATGACGTTTAGATTACATTTATTTAAGAATTACTAGCAATCATCATTGGCATGATGAGCATTAGTAACTCTTCATCATCTGCGTTTTGGCTTGGTAAGATTATGCCTGCTCTACTTGGAGTAGAAAGCTCTATCACTATGTTTGGAGTGCTTATATTTTGAAGCATTTCTATGAGTAGTTTAGAATTAAAACCTATTTCCATATCCTCTCCTGAGTAATCACATCCTAGTCGTTCCACAGCCTCATTGCTCATATCCAAGTCTTCTGCATATATGGTAAGCTCACTTCCAGTGATTTTGATATTGATTTGATTTGTAGTTCTATTTCCGAATATGCTAATTCGTTTCACAGAGTTTAAAAAATCTTGACGGCTAAGAGTCAGCTTGTTTGGGTTTTCTGTAGGTATTACTGCTCTATAGTCTGGGTAGCGTTCATCTATTAGTCTACAGATAAGACTGATATCACCAAAGGAAAAGAATGCATTACTTTCATTGAAATCTACTTTAGTTTCGGTATCATCTTGCGGAAGGTTAGCTTTTAATAAGTTGAGTGCCTTTTTAGGAAGAATAAAGTTGGTTTCTACACCTGGCTTCACATCTTTACGCTCTACTTTCACTAGTCTGTTAGCATCCGTAGCTACAAATACCGCATTATCTTTATACAACTGGACATACACTCCTGTAAGACTTAGTCTAAGCTCATCATTACCAGAAGCGAATATAGTTTGTGCTATGCTGCTGCTTAATACTCCTGCTGCCATTGTGAAGCTATTTTCAGAAGTAGTATCGGGTATCTTAGGAAAATCATCAGCATTCTGACCAATTAACTTATATCTACCAAACTCAGATTTAATCTCTATAGAGCTTTTATCCTCTTGCACAGTAAACGTTACCGGCTGATTAGGGAGAGCTTTTAGTGTATCCATACACATCTTAGATGGCACTGCTATACGTACGTCTTCATCAGATTGTATTTCTAGTGAAGTGCTCATAGAGGTTTCAAGATCAGTACCATGTATGGTTAACTTACTGTCTTTTATGTCGAATAAAAAGTGATCTAAGATAGGTATTACTGGCTTAGATACTATGGTGCCACTGATGCTCTGTAGCCTGTTTAATAGCTGGTTTGTATTTACTATAAATTTCATGTTCGACGTGTAGATTTTAAAAAGTCAAATAAAACTTAAATGCGTCAATATTGACATAACTAAGCAGGAAAACTTATCAATAAAAAAAGCTCTAAATGAATCTATTATGTGGGTAACTGAATTATTCTTATTTGAGCAGGGCTAAAAACTCAGTTTGAAAAGCTTGTCCTTTATTTTTAGCATACATCGTATGAATCGTTTTAGATATCTCTGAGTACTCTAATCCCTCTGTTTTCATTTTCGTGTAAGTATCTTGCATTAGCATCGGTCTAGGACCCCAATCAAAAAGAATCTCATCGTCCAGAGATAGACCAATTAGCTTAGGAATACTACGTCCAGCATTGGTCAGGAATTGGTCCATTATATCTAAATTTTCATCTCTAAGAATTAGTATAAGTTCGATATTCTTATTAAGCTCAGCTAAATGATGCACCCAAGGCAAATTTTGAGCTGCGTCACCACACCACGCTTCTGTGATTACAAGCCATTTTTGCGGAGCTAATCCTTGGATAACTTCTGCAAGATCTTCATTAATAGTCCCTCTCTTATCCAATCTATTCATACGAGCTATGTTCATAGAGCTATGGCCTAACATTACTTCAGAGTGGTTATCTCCTGTGGTTTTGCCATTTGCTAGTAGATCATCTATCATCGCTCTATATCCTGCGTAGGTATATGTCTTTCTGGTATTTAAATCGTATTCTAATTTCATTAATATACTTTACGTATTACTTCGGTGTAACTGACTATCTATCTTTTCTAATTAGCCATATAGCTACTAAAATAGAGAGTAATCCTGCTAATTGAGTCCAGTGTATATTTTCGCCAGATAAGAAGCCCCAAAATAAAGCTACTATTGGAATTAAGTACGTCACTGAAGTAGCAAAAACAGTATCGGTTTGCTGTATAAGTCTATTAAACATTACCAGACTAATCGATGTGCCAAGTATAGCAAGGAGAAGTATCGCTCCTAGTGATTTGATATGCTGTGTATTATAAATATCAAAATTGAAACCATTATAAAGCATTACACCTATGCCCAGTACAGATATCATTGCCAGCGGCAGGGCAGCAACTAAGAGCGGAGGGTAGTCATTTAGTTTTTGCTTGATAATATTAACATTTATACCGTAGCATAAAGTGGCGAGTACCGCTAGTGATGTGTATCCTATGTCAAAATAAATACTTTTTCCTATCACCAAGAAAAATGCTCCTAATAAACCAAATATAACTCCGTAAATCTTTAGTTTATTGACCTTTATACCTATAAATATGACTCCTACTAAAAGGGCAAATAGAGGAGTAAGTCCGTTCAGTGCACCAGCCAATGAACTAGAGATTTTAGTCTGGGCGGCAGTGAATAAAAATGCGGGTAATGCACTGCCTAAAAAACCACTAATTATAAAGTATTTTAAGTCTCCTGTTCGGATAACTACCTTACGCCAGTTTACAAATGGTATGAGTGCAACACCAGCAAAACCTATTCGCATAGCAGCTACTTGATAGCTAGAGAAATGCTTTAGACCTTCCTTCATTAGTATAAAAGAACTGCCCCAGATAAAGGCTAATATACCTAGAAATAGATAGGGATTTACTGGTTTTTGACTCATCCTGTTGACGAAAATATTTGGTGCAAAGGTAATTGGTTATAATACTATACTAACGTGAAATCTGGAGGATTACTCTGTACTTCTAATTAAAGCGTAAATAATCACTTATTTAGACTTGCGATTAGCTTTTTTATAATCTCACCTGATTGATATTTTATGGTTTGATCAATTTGCTTTTGATTAACCTCCTATAGCACTTAGGGCTCGGATGAATGCTATCTTTATCAGATCAAATCTTGAAAAATACGTCAAGCAAGCTATCTTTTTCGAAGTTATTAAGGCATATAAGATTTTACAAAAGTTCACCTGCCAGAAAACAATTATTTTTGATAATGAGTTGAAAATAGCATTACTGGATGAATTTAGATTTAGTCTCTTATTTCAGGACTATAGAATTTGAAGAAGAAAAATTAAGTTGCTTTACTTCGCCTACACGACCAAGTAAATTTAAACTCAGCTACTTCATCACCGTCCTCATTTACAGCTACTACTGGCAGAGTTATCGATTGTCCTTCTGCATTGGAGAGCATAGAGGATATATATAGGTCTACATTTTCACCTTGTAAGCAAGAGAATGAGATATTACCTATTGCTTTTTTAGAATAATTAGCCTCTACACTCAAGAGTAGCATAGAAAATCGTGTTTTTTTATTCAGGTATTGAAAAAGTAATAGTCCTGTGCTGAGTTCTGCAGCCATCTGCATAGCGGCGAAATACATCGATCTAAACGGATTTTGATTAATCCATTTATACTTCAGAGATGTTACAGTCCCTTCGTTGTTAAACTTTTTCATTTTCACACCCGCTAAAAATGCCAATGGCAATTTCGTGAGTAAGAAGAGCCAAAAAAAAGGGCCAATAGCACGCTTACGAAAAGCGTCATTTATGTGGTTATTAGGATTCATCTAGTTCTTCTATTTCATCTGGACTCAGGTTTAAGTCTTCAGCAGCTCTTGCTTTGAGCGGTCTAAAGTAGATTAATAGTACACCTAGCATCAAGGCATATAGCAGTAAGTTAGTACGACCTGATAAGTAAAAGGTAATAGCGGCGAAGAATGCAGAACCTTCTAGAGCAGCCCATAGTATAATACTATTGGACCTAAAGACATCTAACTTGCTGGCTAGTGTATCTGTATCTTTTATTTTTTTAAATTTTTGTTTACCAATATAGTAAGCTCCAAAACCAGAAAGTAGTGAAATCACAGGAACTAGCAATTCAAAGGCATCTAGTCCTACTTCAGAGCTAGCTATTTCTCCTGCTTGAGATTTTAAAGTGTAGAGTGTTCCTACTACTATGGCTGTGAGTGCACAGACCGATAAATGTACAATTACTGTAGATTTAAAAATTTGAGGTGCACTTGGATTATCTATTTTCCTCATAATAAACTTATTTGGTCTCCTGATGTGAATGAATCTCTGTCGTCTTCGTCTTCTTCCATGTCTTTAGAGAGAAGCTTTGATGTTACTTCTTCAGTTGCTTCCAGTTCGTTTTCCTTCTTGGCTATCACCTTTTTGGCAATTGGCTTGCGAGTAGGCGTAACCTCCACTGGTGAATCCTCAGACTTCACGTCCGACTTAGCCTCTTCTTTTGTCTCTGTAGGTGCATCTTCAGCTGGCTTTGTATCTTCAGTTGTCTTTGCGTCTTCAGCAATATCGATTTTTTCTATTGGCTCATTGCCTTCATCTGTTGGCGGTTCAGTATCCTCAGGCTCTTCTTCTTTTTCTGGCGGTGGAGGAGGCGGAAGTAGTTTTGCTTTTACAAAGTCTTTGCCGCATAGCTTATTCCCTTTACTCTTCCAGCCTTTTACATCTATAAACTCAGCTAGGCTTACTTCTTCTACTTTTTTATCTCCAGTTTTAGACTTAGTCGTCAGTTCTATGATAGGAGTATCGTGTGTAGCAGCTAGCACCATCTTACTTCCCCATCCTTCTGTGATGAAGCAGAATTTTTTATCTGTGGAAGCTGTTTCTATATTGAATCGTTTTACACAGTAGTTTTTGCCATTGCCATCATAATGTAGCACGGAGATTACTTTTGTAGGGTCATATTTCTCTATGATTTTGATTTCTTTATTGGCATATCGATTAGTGAGTTCGTGATTAGTAATCTCATAATCACCAGTTTCAAATATAACTAGAATGAGGTCATCCGTCTGAAAATTTCCTAAGTATTCACCACGATCATGAATGTTAAGTCTTCCAATACCTGGCTCGTACCATATATCTCGTCCACCTATAGTTGAGACTCCTTTTGATTTTAGATCAACCTTGCGTATAGGATGTTTGGTTACCATATTTCCTTGACTTCCACGTCCTTTTATAGTGAGGTCTGCAAAGTCATAATCAAAGAGTTTATTTCTTGCCTTAGCAGCACTGTGAAGATACACATTTACTATCTCGGCTTCACCATTAGGATTCACACTAAAGTATTGCATCTTACTTCCTGCAGTTCCTTTGGTTACGTGATATTCCTTGTCTCTAGTGATGCTAGTTACATTAAAACGCTTAGCCATGGTCTTTTTGCTAGCTCCATCTGTATACACCGCATTGTAAGTCATACGCTCGTTATTCTTACGGTAGATGGCTACGTGTATTATATTCTTACCAAAGAATGCCTTTGAAGAAACCTTACTTACGGAGTAGGTACCGTCTTTGCGGAATACGATAATATCATCTATATCTGAACAGTCACAGATGTACTCTTCTTTTTTGATGCCTGTACCCACGAAACCTTCAGTTAGGTTAGCATAGAGCTTCTCATTGGCTACGGCTACTACCTTGGTATTTATCTCTTCAAAACCTTTGATTTCTGTTTTACGCTCCTTGCCTTTACTGTACTTATCCAGTAAGTTTTGGTAGTAAGCTATGGCGTACTCTATTAGATTTCCTAAGTGCTTGTTTACCTCTGCTAATGCATGTTCTATGCTTCTAAGAAGTTCATCTGCTTTGAAAGCGTCAAACTTAGAGATACGCTTAATTTTGATCTCCGTAAGACGAATAATGTCTTCCTCAGTAACAGCACGTCTGAGGTGTTTTATGAAGGGTTGAAGACCTTTGTCTATGGCAGCTATCACACCTTCCCAGGTTTCCTCTTCCTCTATGTCTCGATAGATACGTTCTTCTATGAATATCTTCTCCAGCGAGCTAAAATGCCACTTCTCTTCTAGTTCTCCTCGCTTTATCTCTAGCTCAGCCTTCAGTAGATCAACTGTATTCTCTGTATTTATTTTAAGAATATCAGATACACCCAAGAACATGGGCTTGTCATTTACTATGACACATGCATTGGGAGATATAGAGCTCTCACAATTAGTAAATGCGTATAGTGCATCTATGGTTTTATCCGCAGAGATACCGTTAGGTAATTGTATCTCCACTTCTACATCTTTGGCTGTGTTATCTACAACCTTTTTTATCTTTATTTTACCCTTATCATTGGCTTTAAGAATACTATCTATTAAGCCACCAGTAGTAGTTCCATACGGTACATCGGTGATGGCAAGGGTGTTTTTGTCTTTTTCTATGATAGTAGCACGTACTTTAATTCTGCCACCACGTCTGCCATCTTGATAGTCAGCAACATCTACTTGACCTCCTGTTTGAAAATCTGGGTAGATAGTAGGAACCTTTCCCTCTAGTATTTTGATGCTGCCTTTTACCAACTCTATGAAGTTGTGCGGCATTATTTTGGTACTCAGACCTACCGCTATTCCTTCTACTCCTTGAGCGAGTAGGAGAGGGAACTTTACAGGAAGAGTTATAGGTTCGTTCTTTCTGCCATCATAACTCTTTTGCCACTCTGTAGTCTGCTTATTGAATGCTATTTCTAAGGCAAACTTGTTGAGTCTAGCTTCTATGTATCTAGCGGCAGCTGCACTGTCTCCAGTACGCACATCACCCCAGTTTCCTTGGCAGTCTATGAGCAGATCTTTCTGACCCATATTAATAATAGCTCCACCTATAGCTGCGTCACCGTGCGGGTGATATTGCATCGTGGTACCTATCACATTGGCTACTTTATTATATCGGCCATCGTCTAGCTCCTTCATAGCGTGAAGGAATCTACGCTGTACCGGCTTTAGTCCGTCATTGATATGCGGCACTGCACGCTCTAGTATTACGTAACTGGCGTAGTCTAAAAACCAGTCTTCATACATACCTTTTACAGCACGCTGACCATCGTCTAGATCTATCTTGGTTATCTTTTCTTCAGGAGTATGCTCCAGGTTCTCGTCTAACTCTTCGTTCTCGTCCATTTCTTAAGCAGCTTCCGTTTCTTCCTCTTTGATTTTAGCCTCCTCCTCATCACTCGTCTCATCTATCTCTAGACGCAGATTAGCTATGATAAACTCTTGACGGTCTGGCGTATTTTTACCCATATAATATTCTAGTATTTTATTGATACTAGAATCTTCGGTGAGCAGCACAGGCTCTAAGCGAATGTCTTCTCCTATAAAAGCACCAAACTCATCTGGTGAGATCTCACCGAGTCCTTTGAATCGCGTGATCTCAGCAGTTTTGCCTAGTTTTCTGAGTGCGTCAAAACGTTCTTTATCCGTATAGCAGTATAAGGTCTCTTTTTTGTTACGCACTCTAAAAAGAGGTGTTTCTAAAATATATACGTGCCCTCTTTTTACCAAGTCTGGAAAAAACTGCAGGAAGAAGGTGAGTATCAGTAGACGAATATGCATTCCGTCTACGTCGGCATCTGTAGCTATTACCACCTTATTATACCTCAGCTCATCTAGGCTTTCCTCTATATTAAGTGCGTGTTGTAGCAGGTTAAATTCCTCATTCTCGTACACTATTTTTTTCTTTAGTCCAAAGCAGTTTAGAGGTTTACCTCTAAGACTAAATACTGCTTGTGTCTGTACATCACGTGCCTTGGTAATACTACCACTCGCTGAGTCACCCTCTGTGATGAATAACATCGTCTCTAGGTGATTTTCTTTCTTTTCATCTGTAAAATGAACCCGACAGTCACGAAGTTTCTTATTGTGAACGCTGGCTTTTTTAGCTCTGTCACGTGCGATTTTTCGCACACCAGCCATATCCTTTCGCTCACGCTCGCTTTGTTGTATTTTTCTAAGTAATGCGTCTGCTATCTCTGGATTTTTATGTAAGAAATTATCGAGTTGTGATTTGACGAATTGGTTAATCTCAGCCTTGAGTGAATTTCCCTCTGGAGATACTTCTGTACTACCTAGCTTTGTTTTAGTCTGAGATTCAAAAATAGGTTCTTGTATCCTTACGGATATAGCAGAAACCAATGAGGCTCTTATGTCCGTAGGCTCGAAGCTCTTGCCATAGAAATCACGCACTGTTCTTACCAAAGCCTCCTTAAAAGCTGCTACGTGTGTACCTCCTTGGGTAGTGTTCTGGCCATTCACAAAGGAATAATAATCCTCACCATAGTGACTATCGTGAGTGATAGCCATTTCTATATCGCCCTCTTTCAGATGGATGATAGGATACTTTATTTCTTCTGCGTTGGTTTTTCTTTCTAATAGGTCTAGAAGTCCATTCTTGGAGAAGTACTTATTGCCATTGAAATTAATAGTAAGCCCGGCATTCAGGTATACATAGAACCACATCTGATTATCAATGTATTCTGAGATATACTTATGCGTTTTAAATATGTCTATATCAGCGGTGTACTCTACGTACGTGCCGTTTTTTTCTTCTGTTTTTCCTTTCTCTTCTTTTATGAGGACACCACGCTCAAAGATGGCCGTCATACTTTCACCTTCTCTGAAACTCTTTACCATAAAGTAAGAGGAGAGGGCATTCACCGCCTTGGTACCCACACCATTTAGACCTACAGATTTTTGAAATACCTTGCTATCGTATTTGGCACCTGTATTGATTTTACTCACTACATCTACTACCTTACCTAAGGGAATACCTCGACCATAATCACGCACAGAAACTTTGTTTTCTGCAAGTTGGATATCTATGCGTCTACCGTTGCCCATCATAAACTCATCTATACAGTTATCTACTACTTCCTTCATTAGGATATAGATACCATCTTCGGCAGATGAGCCGTTTCCGAGCTTACCGATGTACATACCCGGGCGGAGGCGTATGTGTTCTTTCCAGTCTAAGGACCGGATACTGTCTTCATTATACTGATTTTCAGCCATTTAGCTTTGGTAAGATTATTGTCTATTGCGTAACGTCCAAATGTAGCATACGTGGTGATTATTCGTGAATAGAGGGGCTTATTTTTTTATAAACAGAGGAGTGGATAAATAGGGTTTTGGGTGAGAATAGCAAGTGAATAACTAGTTAAAAGTGTAAATTTGGAATAAAAATTTGAACCTAGCAATAGATATATACTACTACGAATCCTATGCTAAGTGTGTGGGCGTATTATTCTTGTGGGGAGATGATGTGCCTACTAAGGCGATAGAAGCCACCGTAGATGGTATAGCAGAGTATGTGCCAGGAGAATTCTATAAGCGTGAGCTACAGTGTGTGATGGCTGTTGTAGACCAGGTCCGGAAGTATAAGATAGATTGTATTGTACTGGATAGTCACGTACAATTGGGTGAAGGTAAAAAAGGCCTAGGTGAATATGTATATGAAGCTGTAGAGCAGAAGTATCCTATTATTGGCGTAGCCAAAAGTAGTTTTCAAGGTAATGCAGAGTTCGTAAGAGAGGTAAGGAGAGGGGAAAGTGAAAATCCGCTGTACGTATCTGCCATAGGTACAGACTTAGAAGAGGCTGCTGGGTGTATTCTAGCTATGCATGGTGAATATCGTATCCCTACTATGCTAAAGGAAGTAGATCGGTTGGGTCGTGCTTCCATATAATCCGTCAGCTGAAGGACCACTCAGCAAGACAACCGATGTTACACTTTGAGTTCTTCTAACTGCAGGATACGGCGTCCTTTCAGGCCTGTTCGCCCATCACTATGTGTGATCGCCAGATAGTGGATAATAAAAAAATCGTTGAGTTATATTTCTGTTTATCAGGACTATTTTCGTCCGCACTGCGACTCCGCTCAGTGTGACAAAAACATAAAAAAACTCCCTCCGCCACAGCGAAAGGAGTCTCTCTGGTATTATTTTTAATCTTATTATGCGGCGTTTATGGAAGTATGCTCCATTATCTTACGCATATTATTAAGAGCGTATCTCATACGACCTAAGGCAGTATTTATACTTACTCCAGTCATAGCGGCTATTTCTTTGAAGCTAAGATCGCCGTAGTGTCTAAGGATAAGCACTTGGCGTTGCTCTTCTGGTAGCCTACTTATGACATCACGTACCATAGTCTCTTTTTCATTGCGAATCATCTCCTCCTCACGATTATCTACTGCTAGTTTAATCTTACGAAAGACGTCTTCACCATCACTACCTGTAATGGTAGGCATACGCTTCATCTTGCGGAAATAGTCTATTGCCATATTACGAGCGATACGAATAGCCCACGGTAAGAATTTCCCTTCTTCGTTGTACTTCCCTTTTTTAAGATTTTTGATGATTTTGATAAAGGTCTCTTGAAAAAGATCCTCTGCTATATAACTATCCTTAACAATAAGAATAATAGTAGTGAAAATTCTGTCCTTGTGACGATTAATGAGCATCTCAAGACACGCTTCGTTGCCTTGTACATATTGCTTTACTAGAGTTTGATCTGTGATTTTTGAAGACTGCATAATACCTATACTTTATTAGTTGAAAAAAATGAAAACTGTGTGTTTTTAACTAGTATAGGTTTATCTTATAAGCGTCTTTCTTTTTTAATGTTACCACAATATAGATTTAAAAATCTAAACTCCCAAGTTATTGTTTCTATATTGAACTATTTAGGTCAAATTTGTGCCCCTTTGGGACATTGCAAGACACTTACATGACAAAACAAAAATATATAGACATACAAAACGCTCATTTACACAACCTTAAAAATGTAGATGTGAAGATACCTAGAAATCAACTTACAGTGGTTACCGGTTTATCAGGCAGTGGGAAGTCTAGTTTGGTATTTAATACCCTGTATGCAGAGGGTCAAAGACGCTATGTAGAAAGTCTAAGTAGCTATGCTCGTCAGTTTCTTGGTAGGTTAGAGAAACCTATGGTAGATAATATACGTGGACTGACTCCGTGTATAGCTATAGAGCAAAAAGTAAATACACGGAATCCCCGTAGTACCGTAGCTACCAGTACAGAATTATATGACTACCTCAAGCTGCTTTGGGCACGAGTAGGTAAGACTATGTCACCCATAAGTGGGAAAGAAGTAAAGAAGCATAGTACTAGTGATGTGATTAATTATGTGCTAGAGTTAAACGTAGGAACTCCAGTATATATCTGTTATCGTCCTATAGAAGTGCAAACTAATGAATACTTAGAAACGGCCATGCAAAAAGGCTATAGCAGAATATGGACGAATGGGGAAGTACTCAAGGTAGAAGAAGCTATAGGTAATAAAAAAATCAAAGATTACTATATACTCGTAGATAGACTGAAAGCTACCAGTGCAGATGATGCATACAAAAGCAGACTTTCAGATTCTATAGAGACTGCATTTTGGGAGGGAGAAGGCCAGTGTACTATTATCACAGATACAGAGCAGAAGACTTTTAATAATAAATTTGAGCTAGACGGAATGACTTTTGAAGAACCGTCTGTCAATTTACTTAGTTTTAATAATCCGTATGGAGCTTGTAGTGAGTGTGAGGGTTTTGGAAGTATAATAGGCATAGATCCCGAGTTAGTAATACCTAATCGCTCATTGTCTGTATATGAAAATGCTATTGCTTGCTGGAAAGGGGAGACGCTCAGTCAGTGGAGAGATGATTTTATAAGGTCTTCAGCTAAAACTAATTTTCCGATACACCGAGCTATCTCAGAGCTCACAGAGAAAGAACTCGATTTACTGTGGCAGGGCAATGAACAAGTAAACGGATTAAATGACTTTTTCAAATACTTGCAGTCAAATTCTTATAAGATCCAATATCGTGTAATGCTGAGTAAGTATCGCGGCAAGACTACATGCCCAAGTTGTTTGGGTACTCGAATACGTAAAGATGGAAGCTATGTGAAAATCACTAACCTAGGGACCAATCCTGAGTTTATTAAAGATAAGAAACTCTCTTCACTAAGCGATATGCTACTGCTAAATATAGAGCAGGCTGCGGAGTTTTTCAATAGTTTAAAATTAGAAAATCAAGATGCAGAGATAGCAAAGCCTATTCTAATGGAAGTCAATAACAGACTAGATTACCTTATGCGTGTCGGTTTAAGCTATCTTGGACTGAATAGACTGAGTAACTCACTTAGTGGTGGTGAGAGTCAGCGAATAAACCTAGCTACATCACTCGGCAGTAGCCTCGTGGGTAGCAGCTATATTTTAGATGAACCCAGCATAGGACTGCACAGTAAGGATACAGAGAGACTCATCTCTGTGCTCCAAAATCTGAAAGAAAAGGGGAATACAGTGGTAGTGGTAGAGCACGATGAGGACATGATGCGTACTGCTGATTTTGTTATAGATATGGGGCCAGAAGCAGGTCATCTTGGAGGAGAAGTAGTCTTTGCTGGGCACTATAGTGAGCTAAAAGGAAAAGATACCCTTACTGCTAAGTATCTAGATAATGTGGAACGGATAGAGATACCCAAGACGAGACGTAAGTGGAATAATAGGGTAAGTCTCCTAGGAGCAAGTCAGCATAATCTAAAAGGAATAGACGTGGATATTCCGCTTAATGCACTTACCGTGGTCACAGGAGTAAGCGGTAGTGGTAAAACTTCTCTAGTAAAAGGGATACTCTATCCTGCGGTACTGCGAGAGACTCAGCAATACAGTACTCAGCGTATCGGAGAGGTGAGAGAGATTAAAGGTGATTTCAGCTCATTCTCAGCAGTAGAGTTAGTGGATCAGAACCCGATAGGTAAGTCCAGTAGAAGTAATCCCGTAACGTACGTGAAAGCATATGACGCTATCAGAGAGTTGTTTAGCACTATGCCTATCGCTAAGCAGCGAGGATTTAAGACCAAGCATTTCTCATTTAATGTAGATGGAGGAAGATGTGATAATTGCCAAGGAGAGGGAGAGGAAGTAGTAGAAATGCAGTTTATGGCAGATTTACATCTTACCTGTGAAGAGTGCAATGGCAAAAAATTTAAGGAAGAAGTACTAGAAGTAGAGTTCAAGCAAAAAAGCATTTACGATGTGCTGAACCTTACGGTAGAAGAAGCAGTAGATTTCTTTAGAGGACAAAAAACAATAGTGAATAAGCTCCTACCTCTGCAAGAAGTAGGTCTGGGCTATGTAAAGTTAGGACAGAGTAGTAATAGCCTCAGTGGTGGAGAAGCACAGCGTATAAAGCTGGCTACATTCTTAGGTAAATCTCAGAATAAAGACAAAGTGCTCTTCATTTTTGATGAGCCTACAACAGGTCTTCACTTCCATGATATTAAGAAACTGCTCAAGTCATTTAATGCTTTGGTAGATAAAGGACACAGTGTGGTGGTGATAGAGCATAATCTAGATGTAGTAAAATGTGCAGATTGGGTAATAGACTTAGGACCAGAAGGAGGAGATAAAGGTGGTGAGCTCATGTTTGCTGGTATTCCAGAAGATCTAGCTAAAAGTAAGAAATCGGTAACTGGGCAGTTTTTGAAGGAGAAGATGTAGGATGGTTAATTGGGTGACTAGTTGTTTTCTAATTTGGTAACAAAATCTTCAAGATTACCTGCGATGATTGTATATCTCTTTGGGTCAGGATAGTCGAAACTAGCCATTAAGTCCCATTTCCTTTGACCGTTTATTTTTTGAGCAGGCTTGATCTTCTCTCCAGTAGAGTAAATTTTCATTAGTACCAGCTCCTCAGACTTTCCATAGATAAGAGCGATTTCGAAATTATTACTAGGGAATTTTTTTGTAGATGAGAAATCAGGACCTCCAAAAGATAAAATCTCATTCTTATTTAGCTGAAAAAGATAATGAGTTCCTTCATCTTCTTTCTCAGGTAATTCTATATACTTTTCAGCTATTACCTCTAAAGACCGTGTTTTATTTTCTGCTAGTGAATATTTTAAGCTCTCTGCTCTCCTTTTTTCTTCAGTTTGGGTTTTGATAAAACTCCAAACACCTACTAGAACATATACTAAAGTGCACCCAACTAGCATATATTTTTCTCCTGGTGTAAAATTACCGAAGAAATAAGCAAGAGTTCCAATAATGACAGCTAAGGAAGTCCAAACGGCTAAAATTATAATTGAAGACTTTTTACGATTAAGAGTGAGTTTTAACTCTTGATTAAGGAGATTTATCTCTTTATTGTGAACTGGTCTTTCTTTAAACAATGTACTATTAGTCAATTATTGAACTCTACTTCTCGTCATCATACCACAAGGTATAGAACTTGCGGCCGTTCGCGTCTTCGCCTCGCTCTATCTTATTTCGGTCTCCGTGCACGTATACAGAGAAGTTCTTGTCTAGCTTTATAACACTTTTGAATACACCTTTCTTCTTGCTTACGGCCGTCTCATTGAGTTGGAAATTTTCTGGGATGCTCACAGCTCGCTCTCGCTGGTAGGAGGTAGTAAATTCCTGAAAATTATCTACTATGTCTGGCTGCTGCAGTACTACATTGGCAAATTCTGATAAATCAAAATCTTCTTGTTCTTTGAAGTAGCTTGCTGATTTATTGAGCATTTCAGCTTGGTCAGCCTTATCTGCTGCAAATTCTTTGGGTAGTTGCTTGGTGATAAATTCTTTGGCTATTGTCATCACAGTTTCTGTCTGGTAGTATGCATCTTCTCGCTGCTTTACGTGGAGAAAGTGATCAAACCAAAACTTTGCATCACCGCCTTTATTAGTGTTATCTATCACACTTACTGTATATCCTTTTTCCTTTTCAGTATTAAAGATAATAGCTCCTTTATCTAGGTTTTTTATGTGGATTCCTTCTTGGCTATTTACGGTGAAGTTCCCATCATTATTTTGGATATCTAAAAAGGTATCTTTCACTTCAGACTTAAAAAGCCCAATCGCATCCACAGGCTCACCTTCTAATAGTACATCCTTTATAAAGGCTACGTAAAATTCTCCGCCTTTTATTTTGGGGTGATTGCCTTGCTCATAGAGGTGCTTGGCTATACTCTTGGAGTGAGCTACCAGATTTTCTGGATTGTCAAAAATGGCTTCAGCATACGCAAATACCTCATTGAGATTAATATGAGACTCGTGGTGAAATCTATAATATTCGTTTTCTTTAAAAGAAGACAAGAAATAGGTAAGGAGATCCTCTTCTACTGTTTCATTGTATTCTAACTTAGTATTTCCTAGCGTTAGCAGTTCTTCGTTAAACGAGTTTCCTACGAAGTGGAGTACTACTTCGTTTATTTTAGTATCTGAGTATGCAAGCATTATTTTAGTATAGTTTTGAGATTTGAAGGTAAAGTATTCCGAAGAGTAGTGCTAGGCCAAAGCTTAATAGCGTGCCTATGAGCATATATTCTGTTAATTTTCTATTTTTAGCTTCTGATAGGTCACCAAATCTGAAAGCAGACTTAGCAGCTATGAGAAAACCTATAGCAGACCAGTGGCCTAGTACTACAAAGGTGAATACAAAAAGCCGTTCGAGTATGCCAATGTAGTTTCCTGCACCTTTTAGTGACTTCTTTTTGTTTTCTTTAGTGATGTCTTTGTCCCAGTTTTGTAGTACTGTACGCATTATTACTGCAGATACTACGGTAGAGAGGAGTATGAATGTGGCTAACAAAAGAAGTGACTCTATCTGGAGTGTTGCCCAATCTATTTTCAAGTTACTGTATTGTAGAGTTAGCAGAGCTAATACAAGTATATGTAAGGCTTGATCTATAAAAAATAAGAGCACCTTGTTTTTTTTATTTCTAAACTTGAGCTTGGCCAGGTCTATAAGGTAGTGAGTGATACCTATAGGTGTAAGTAACCATAGATATGTAGGTGTAGTAAGAAGCACTAGAAATGTACAGGCTAGATGTACACTTATATGAAGGTATAAAAAGATAGATTTATACGTATGCTTCTCTTTATGTTCTACCCATTTTTGGGGTTGAAGTATAAAGTCTCCTAGAATATGTGCCAATAGCAGAGATATGAACAGTGCTAGCATCTTTCGGTTACTTGTTGTCTAAAATGATGCAGTAGTCGAGATAGCTCAGCGTATCCGGACCTTTTTAATCCGGCACTAATATTACTTTGTGATTTTTTTATTTTATCAGCGAGTTCTTGTTGACTCATTTCGGGATTATGTAGAGCATTTTTAAAGATATATGCATTGGTAGTACTCCAGCTATCCATAGTGAGCAGAGCAAGGCTGATAGCTATATTCAGGTCATGATCTAGTTTTGGCCAAGGGCTTTTTAATTCTAGATTACCTTTTAGAGTATTGAAGCAGTCGCCAGAGTTTTCGAAAGCAGTACCGTTAGATTCTGTGATTTTAGTGGAGGAGAATGTTTTAGTACCTAGGCCTATAGCTATTCGTACATCAAGCTCTTTGTGTTGTTTTATTTCACTTTTTATAAAAATAGCAGCAGCTAGAGCCGAGGTAGCTGCTACCTCCAGTTGAAAACTATCCCCACGGTATACTTCCCATACTTTTGGGGATTTTCCAAAAGTATTGAGTGCTTTTTTAAGAGTCTTCATCCAAATAGAAGCATCTACTTGTCGTGAGTTTATAATGTCACCAGATAGTATAGCGGTCATATCCATCTCTACAAAAGTATTCTATTATATGCGAATAAGCAGATATTTTGAATTATATGCGAATAAACAGATATTTTGAATTATATGCGAATAAGCGGATAATTTTAAGAAAGTCTAATACAAGTCAGTTTTGTCCCTTTAGAAAAACGAGATGTAAGCTATTTCCTTTTGGGAAGAAAATCTAAACCAGATGGACCAATAAAAGCCCCCAATCTTTTGATTGAGGGATTTTTGATTATTGGAGAATGATCAATTCGATCATTCTTGTAATTTTGTAATTCTAATCTTACGAAGAAGCACTTACTTTAGGAGAAGCATCCAAGATGTCTTGGCTTACTCCTTCGGCAAATTGCTCGAAGTTTTTATTGAATAAACTTGCTAGATTATTTGCTTTTGTATCGTACGCTGACTTATCTGTCCAAGTATTTCGTGGGTTTAACAGTTCTGTAGGTACACCAGCGACTTCAGTTGGCATCGCTACACCAAATATCGGATGATTTTCAAATGTAGCATTGTCTAATTTCCCGTCTAAAGCCGCATTGAGCATAGCTCTAGTATATTTAAGTTTCATTCTGCTACCAGTACCGTAAGCACCACCGCTCCAGCCAGTGTTTACTAGCCATACATTTACATTGTTCTCAGTCATCTTAGAGCCTAGCATATCTGCATATCGTCCCGGATGTAGTGGAATAAATGCCGCTCCAAAACACGCAGAGAATGTAGCTTGTGGCTCAGTCACACCTTCTTCGGTACCTGCTACCTTAGCAGTGTACCCACTTATGAAGTGGTATCCAGCTTGGCCAGGAGTCAGTTTAGAGATAGGAGGGAGCACACCGAAAGCATCTGCTGTAAGGAAGAATATATTTTTAGGCATAGGTCCTACACTAGGCTCAGCTATGTTATCTATGTTAGTAATAGGATAGGCACAGCGTGTATTTTGAGTAACGCTTACATCATCATAGTTTACCACATCAGAGTCGGGGAAGAAGCGTACGTTTTCTACCAGTGCACCTCTCGTGATGGCTTTCCAGATTGTCGGTTCGTTTTCTTCTGTCAGATTAATAGTTTTAGCGTAGCATCCTCCTTCAAAATTGAAGATACCATTCTTGCTCCATCCGTGTTCATCGTCACCGATTAGTTTACGATCTGGATCTGCAGATAGGGTAGTTTTACCCGTACCTGATAGCCCAAAGAATACGGCAGAGTCACCGTTGCTGCCTATATTAGCAGAGCAATGCATGCTCAGTACATCATGCTCTACAGGCAGTGTAAAGTTAAGTACAGTGAAGATTCCTTTTTTGATTTCTCCTGTATATCCACTTCCACCTATGATGTAGATTTTCTTAGTAAAGTTGATGATAGAGAAGTTTTCTTGGCGTGTCCCGTCTCTATCTGGCACAGCCATAAAGCTAGGAGCAGCAAGGATTATCCAGTCAGGATCTATAGCATCTAGTTCACTCGCTTCTGGGCGGATAAACATATGGTGTACAAAGAGATTTTGGTAGGCAGTCTCGTTGACTACACGCACTTTTAATCTATAATCAGGATCAGCACACGCGTATGCATCACGCACGAATATTTCTTTGTCTTCGTAGTGATTGATTACCCTTTCTAGGAGTGCATCGAACTTATCACCATCAAATTTATGATTGATATTTCCCCACCACACTTCATCATTTGTTTTACTATCGGCTACAGTAAACTTATCCTTAGGTGAGCGGCCAGTGAACTTGCCAGTATCTCCTGCTAGTGCTCCTGTGCTTGTTATTCTGCCTTCTCCTCGAGCTACAGCTGAGTCTAGGAGTTGGTCTAAGGTTAGATTTTTATTTGTTTTTGAGGCTAAATCAAAAACACGGTCAGTAATTGGATGTGACTTCATTTTTCTAAATAGACTGCAAATGTAGCTTAGCTACGTTATTTTATCTAATCATAACACATTCATTTAGAACTATTTAACTTTGATTTATATCTATTTAAGATAACGGCATGCTAGTGGTTAAAAGTACCATAAGAGGCTAATTATTTGTTTGCTAGTTACTTATCGAAAACTCAGTGTCATTTTGACATTAAGCGTAGTACTAATAAAAGGACTTTTCCACTACCTTTTTACATAGTTGTTTTTTTGGCGTGGTATCCTTCTTTAATGAGAATTTTCACTACTTGATCTGCTTTATCACCTTGTATAATAAAAGTCTTACGATCTACAGACCCACCTACACCACACTGTTGTTTTACTTTTTTGCATAGAGCTTCTAGTGTTTGTGGATTTCCTTTATATCCTTCTACTACTGTAACGGTCTTTCCACCACGCCCTTTTTTTTCTTTTCGTACACTTAGCTTTTGAGCGTTTGCTGGCAGGGTTGAAGTATCCTCTTCTTTAGATTTATCATCATCGTCTGATAATACTTTAAAACCAGTATCGTCATTTTGACTTGTAAAAAAGTTAGACAAGTCCAGTTTTTCCATTTTCTTTTTGGTCATTTCGGTACTATGGTTCTAAGGTTTTTTGGATATATTACTACTCGTTTCTTATTTTTCAAGACTATAGGTTCCCCATCTATATGCCATAGTTTTCCACTTCGTTTGACATTGATCTCAGAGGCTTTGTGGTAAGTGAATAACGCATTGTTAACTTGTTTTTTACTCTTTAAGAATGAAACAAGTCCCAGTATTTGATACCATTTTGGTTTTCTCATTATAGCTACGTCTAATAACCCATCTTGTATATCAGCATTACTTGCTATCTCAAAGTTATTGCCCCACTGAGCTCCATTTGCTATGCTGAGACTAAAGAATGGGAGAGTAGTTTTTTTGCCATCTAAAGTAAGTGTGACTTTTTTCTCTTCACGTCCACTGAAAGATTCTAAGATGGTTTTAGCGTATCCTTTGAGACCTCTTATTCCTTCTTTACCAAACTTATGAGCAACTTCTGCTTCAAAACCTGCTCCTGCTACATTAATAAAGAAAACATCATCTACGCTAGCGGTATCTATAGCTATAGTCTTACCATTTAGCAGGGTAAATACTGCCGTTTTTGTGTCCCTAGCAATAGTTAGAAATCGTGCCAATCCATCACCAGAACCCTTTGGAATTACTCCCAGAGTTTTGTGGTTTTTGGAAGCAATTTTGGCAACAGTGTTAACCGTACCGTCACCACCTATAGCTACTAGAGTATCGAAAATCGTAACATCATACGCATCTATCTCTCTAATATCTACAAAAGAGAATTGAATAGAATTTGGAATTAGCTCAGTAATTTCGTTTACTACGGACGCCTTAAATTTTTTACCTGCTTTTTTATTATAAACGAATAGGATATTCAAGGTCTATTACTTTCTGGCAACTGCACGCTTAGCAGCGGCTATTACATTTTTTATACCTAGTCCGTACTTCTCTAGAAGCTCCATAGGAGTACCACTCTCACCAAAACTATCATTCACAGCTACCATCTCAACAGGTAGTGGCGTGTGGCGTGCAAGTAACTGACAGATACTATCTCCTAGACCACCATTCATTTGGTGCTCTTCAGCAGTTACTACGCACTTAGTATCAGCTACTGCGTCTAGTATTGCTTTATTATCAAGCGGTTTAATAGTATGTATATTGATTACCTCAGCAGAGATACCTTCTTCTGCCAGTGCTTTAGCAGCTTCTAGTGAATTCCATACGAGATGTCCTGTAGCAAAAATAGTAACATCCGTACCCTTTCGCATATGTAGTGCTTTTCCAATTTCGAATTTTCCTTCTTCTGTGAAAATAGGCCATTTTGGTCTGCCAAAACGAAGGTATACTGGACCTACGTGATCTGCGATAGCTATAGTAGCAGCTTTGGTTTGGTTATAATCACACGGATTTATTACTGTCATTCCAGGAAGCATCTTCATCAGTCCTATATCCTCTAGTATCTGGTGTGTTGCACCATCTTCTCCGAGTGTGAGACCAGCGTGAGATGCACAGATTTTTACATTCTTGTCAGAATAAGCTACTGACTGACGGATCTGGTCATATACTCTGCCTGTAGAAAAATTAGCAAACGTACCTGTGAAAGGTATTTTACCTGCGGTAGCTAGTCCCGCAGCCATACTGATCATGTTGGCTTCTGCTATTCCCATTTGGAAAAATCTATCAGGAAACTCATCTTGGAATTTATTCATTTTAAGTGAACCAGTGAGATCTGCACAGAGTCCTACTACGTTTTTGTTTTTTAGTCCAAGCTCGTACAGACCGTCTCCAAATCCTGATCGTGTATCTTTTTTCTCCATTTCGGTTTATATAATTGTGTGGTTGGTTATTTCAAATTAATGTGTTTCATCTCACCTGACTTTATGGTGAAAGGCATATTTTTAGTGCTAAAGGTTTCTTTAGTATTAGTCGCTCTATATATGAGGTAATAATCACCAGGCTGAAGTACTGTGATATTAGAATTGGGAATTAAACTCAAGGTTTTTACTAGCTCCATTTCTCCTTTGTGATTTCTAAATACAGCTATTTCGTAGCTGTTACGAGTTACTATATTTAGCTTTCCGGGCTGCTGTACTTGCAGGGTAGTTGTTTTGTTTTGTGATATAGTTACACTTTCTTGTGTGATTCGTGGAAGTGTGAGCAGTTCTATTTTATAAGTGCCAGTTATATATTTCTGTTGATCGTTAAAGTCTTGTACATTAAGTATTTCATTGCTTTTCTGATCTATTATGAGTGCTTGTAAATTCTTGTAATTAGTTATTCCGTCTATTTTCAGACTAAGGTACCCTTGTGGAGCGTCTAACGCTACCGTGTTATGTTTTCCAGCGGTCAGTGTGATATTTTTCTGCGTACTTGGCGGAATAGTATGAACCTTAACGTCATACAGGTAACTTGGGTCTATGTATATCGTATCTGGATTATCTCTATAATTAAGCGTATGTACGTAGTTATTGAGAATTTTGCCAGTTTTACTATTACTGAAGGTCATATTTACATCTGTTTCTGTAGGTTTTCCATAAGTATCTAGGAGGTTGACTTGGGCAGAAGTATTATTAATTGCTTGACTAATTACTACGTTTAGGACTTCTTTAAAGTCCTGTTCTGTTTCAGCTTCAAAGTAGCGTCCTACGCATTCAAATTGGGTTTTGAATTCTGCACTAAGGCCTAACCCTATGACAAATGGTCTAAGTACAACTCCTTGTTTTTGAAGAGCTAGTGATACGGCACATGGATCACCATCACATTCTTCTAAACCGTCAGTGATGAGAATAATAATATTTCGCACACCTGGTGTCTTCGGAAAATCATATGCTGCTTCTTGCAGGGAGTAGGCTATCAGCGTAGTTCCTTTTGGACGTAGGTCTCGTATGTTATCCTTTATGGCCTGGTGATTTCCTTTGGAGAAAGGTACTTCAAGTTTTGTATCTTTACAATTTCGTTCAGTTTTTTGACTTTGATGCCCATATACTCTTAGGGCTAGTTCTAGTTCTTCCTGATACTGGAGACTATCTACCATTCTAGTAAGTAGACGCTTTGCTACGGTAATACGGTTGTCTTCTCCCATTTTGGCGTACATACTACCGCTACCATCGAGTACGAATAGGATCCGTGTTTTCGGCTGTTGGGCATATGCATTCGCTGCTAAAAATAGCAGGAGAATTGCCCATATTTGTTTATGTCTTGCCATAATTAACAGAGTGTAGTTCAAAAACCGTGCTACCTAAACTTAGTAATCTCCTATTTCGGATGGGTTTTGAGCTAGTGCATCTGCTAGTTGCTCATCATTAGGGGGTACACCATGCCATTTATGACTTCCCATCATAAAATCCACTCCGTTACCCATTTCTGTATTCATTAATATACATATTGGCTTTCCGTTGCCACTCAGCACCCCTGCTTTACTTAGGGTATCCTGCACATCTTCTAGATTATTACCATCCATGGAGATCACAGTCCAATTGAATGCTTCGAACTTTGATTTAAGATCAGTGAAGCCCATAATATCTTTTGTATCACCGTCTATCTGACGTCCATTTACATCTATGGTAGCTATAAGATTGTCTATTTTATTATGTGAAGCATACATTAATGCTTCCCATATTTGGCCTTCCTGAAGCTCGCCATCGCCCATTAAAACATAGACTAGCTTGAGGTCTTTATTTAATTTTTTAGCCTGAGCTATACCACAAGCTACCGATAGACCTTGACCCAGCGACCCTGAAGCTATACGTACACCTGGTAAACCTTCATGGGTAGTAGGGTGACCTTGCAGACGGGTGTTAAGCTTTCGAAAAGTAGCTAATTCTGTAATCGGGAAATAACCGCTGTGTGCCAAAGCACTGTAATATACAGGAGAGATATGTCCGTTTGATAAGATGAAGACATCTTCATCTTTTGCATCCATATTGAAATTAGTAGGATTGTGTCGCAGGACGTTTTGGTACAAAACAGTAATAAATTCTGTACAGCCGAGAGATCCCCCTGGATGGCCAGATTGTACTCCGTGCACCATTCTCACTATGTCTCTACGTGTTTGTGCTACGTATTCTTTTAATTCAATTGTTGTTTTTACCATCTTGTTGAGAACAAAGGTGGTTTATATTCAAGTTTTATAAAATCTTTGTGGACATTTCTTGGAAAAGTAAAGTGGCTAGAGATATAGTAGAAATAAGTATTCCTGCAATAGAGTATCATCAAAATAGAGATGATTTGCAGTCTTGGTTAAAAACCAGAGTAGGGAGAGTCAGCGGTAAAATAAACGTGATAGTCACGCTTAGAAAGTCATTGGACGCTCGAAAGTCAAATATTAAATATAATTTGAGGCTAGAGGTGTTTACGGATAGTGACTTTCCCGATAAGCTTAAAGTACCTGACTTTTTACCACATAAAAAAGAAGATACCGTGCATATCATTGGTTTTGGTCCAGCTGGAATATTCGCAGCACTGCAGTGCTTACAAGTGGGGCTGAGACCAATAGTGATAGAGCGAGGACAAGCTGTAAATCAAAGACGCCGAGATGTAGCCAAGCTCAATAGAGCAGGTGAGATGAATGCTGAGTCTAACTATTGTTATGGCGAAGGAGGAGCGGGTACATTTTCAGACGGTAAGTTATATACTCGCTCAATGAAGCGGGGTAAAATTCAAGAAATACTCGAGTGCTTTGTGCTTCACGGGGCAGATGAAAATATTCTGTATGAAGCTCATCCACATATTGGCACGAATAAGCTACCTCAGATAATAGAGAAACTAAGAGACACTATTATAGAAAAAGGTGGAGAAGTGCATTTTGGAGCTAAGCTTACCGATCTAAAATACGAAGGAGATACTATTACCGAATTATCAGTTAATGGGAATTGGGAATCGTGTAATCGGGTCATCTTGGCTACAGGGCATAGTGCAAGAGATATATATTATTTACTTCACGAGAAGAAAGTAGCCTTAGAAGCTAAATCCTTTGCTATGGGATTTAGGATAGAACATCCACAAAAACTTATCAATACTATACAGTATCATAATGAGCACAATGCCAGCATGTTGCCTCCTGCTGCGTATAGTCTAGTTACTCAGGTAAAGGGAAAAGGAGCATTCTCTTTTTGTATGTGTCCTGGTGGTATTATAGCACCTGCGGCCACAGATAATGGAGAAGTAGTGGTAAATGGGTGGAGCCCTAGCAAGCGAAATGGGGAGTATGCCAATAGCGGCTGGGTCACTGAAGTAGGACAAGAAGAGTGGAAGGCTTACAAGTCTCATGGTCCTTTAGCAGGGTTGGAGTTTCAAAAATCCATAGAGCAGAAGGCTTACAAAATGGGTGGAGGTAAGTTTAAAGTGCCTGCACAAAATCTCACAGACTATATAGCACAGAATAAAAGCTCTAAACTAGGTGATAGTAGCTATAATCCTGGGATGACAAGTGTAAACTTGAATGAACTGTATCCCTCTGAAATTAACCATCGTCTACGAGAAGGTTTAAGGATAATGACGAACAAACTAAAAGGATTTGACCATAAAAATGCCTTGGTCACTGCTCCAGAGAGCAGGACGAGTGCACCTGTGCGTATTCCTCGTACTAAAGAATTTCATCATACTGAGCTCACAAACCTCTATCCGTGTGGAGAAGGAGCAGGATATGCTGGAGGCATCATAAGTGCGGCTTTAGATGGAGTACGAGTAGTGAAGGCGATTGACCAGCTAATCAATAAACATTGATTAGTGATTATTTAGCATTCTTTAATAATAATCCCTAAATTTAATTTAATTGTATATACATGTATTGCCAAACATTAAGTAGTCTTTCAACTGAATTGACCCGACTGTCTAATGGCATTGCTGTGGTATTTGCCACAGCAAAGGACTTTGATTATCGAGAGTTGCAGGTAGTCCTCAAAGAGACTAAAATCGACGTAATAGGTGCGTTTTTCCCCGGAGTGATGGCAGAAGGTAAGCTTCACCATTCAGGTTTTGTTCTTCAGCATTTTGATTCGTCGTTTGACTTACATCTGTGTGATTCAAAAAAAGTAATTCAAGAGTTTTATCGAAACAATATATCCGCAGGTACGGGGATTATTTTAATGGATGCTTTGTCCCAAGGTAATCAGGCTTTTTTAGATACTGTTTTTTATGAACTTGGTAAAGACTTTAAATTTATAGGCTGTGGAGCGGGTTCTTTGGACTTAATCCACAAGCCTTGTATTTTTGATAAGGACGGGATTTATGCCGATAAAGCAATAATTCTATTGCTACAAGAAAAGGTTGCTATAGGCGTGAAGCATGGTTACACTAGAATGGCAGGGCCATTTGTAGCTACTCGCACAAAGGGCAATAAAATATTAGAGCTTAATTGGGAAAACCCATACGAGGTATACTCTAATGTAGTAAATGAAGACAGCCCAATACCCATATCCAAAGAATATTTCCTTTCAGTATCAAAAGGTTATCCACTAGGACTAGGCCGTAAAGGACATGAAGATATAGTGCGAGACCCGATATCTGTAGATTCTGATGGATCAATCCGATGTATAGATGCAGTGCCTGAAAATGCTGCTTTATATGGCTCACATGAAATTTACGGGGAGTAGTTAGTTTTGTAGTGTGATAAGTGATGTATTAATCGGGCAAATATTGCCTTTAAAACTGCTAGAGCATTTTGAGATTACGGCGGTTCAGAATGTTGCAGA
>Ga0306865_1000070_pt1 | contig 61247 bp, 51 predicted proteins | sample AntRauTorckE5431_FD_190441 | JGI IMG/M metagenome (GOLD analysis project Ga0306865, IMG submission 190441) | Saline lake microbial communities from Rauer Islands, Antarctica - Metagenome Torckler E5 #431 (v2) (version 2) | ecosystem: Environmental > Aquatic > Non-marine Saline and Alkaline >... | reverse complement strand
ATAGACTTAGGGCTAGAGGCTACTCCTATGCTGGCACTGAGTGGAAATCAGCACCGCTCTGCTGAGCTTAGTTTAGGACCTAATCCTATGCAAAACTACTTCTACACAGACGATATCAAAATATACAAAACAAAGCGACCATTTACCAGATTAAACTATCACCAAGGAGCTAATGAGATGATAAATGTAGGTGTGATACACGCCCAGCAGATATCTGAACGACTTGCTTTTGGTCTAGACTATAGACGTATCAAAAACCAAAATATCTACTACAGTAATTTACAAAATCTTCAGGCCGTAAGGCTAGGTAACCTCTTTAATAATTCATTTTATACCTCCTACTACTCTCCTACTCGTAAGTACGAGATGGTAGCTTCTTATCTCTGGAATAAAAGTACCCATACTGAAACTGGAGGAATGGTATCTGACTCTCTCTTCTCCTCACTAAATGCAAGAAATAAAGAAAACAATAATCCAGCTAACTATATAAGTGCACGTACTATTATAGCTCAAAATAAATTTCAGCTTACGCAATACTTTAGGCCAAGTGGTAAGTCTACCGACACCACTACAGACATGAGCCTAGGCCAATTCACTAATCAGTTTTACCTTACTAACTCTATGAATAATAGACGAGTAGAATTTATAGATAATACTCCTGACAGTGCAAACTATGGCAAAGATTTAGTCGCTTTTAGTGATTCTTTCTATCATAGATCACTACTGAGTGAGGCAGGATATATGTTCAGAGTTAAGCCATTTTCACTCACCGCAGGTGTACAGCACGTCTATCACAAGATCTACTTAAACGGCACAAGTAGTAGCTTGAATAACATTCATCTCACTGCTCAAACCAAATTAAGCTATAAGGGATTCGCTATAGAAGGGAAGGGTAAACTAGGTGTACTCGGCTATAATCTGGGAGACTACAGGCTAGATGCCAAAGCAAGTATACTTGTAAAAGAATTTAATTTCTCTGCCAAACTCATTTCTCAACTTGTAGAACCGAGTCTTTTAGAACAAAACCTTTACTCTGCTGCCACCATCTGGATCAATGGTTTTAAGAAAATAAGTATCAATAGCTTAAGTGGAAATCTAGCCTATAAACGAGGGACTCACCAAGTCACTGTAGATGCCAAAATAGAAAACACCAATGGACTTATTTATTATGCCGAAAACAGATCTGAGCAGTTTGATAAAAATATAGCTCTTATACAGTCTAAGATTAAGTACAGCTTTCAAAACAGATATCTGGGAGGTTCTGCTATGTTTATGGCTCAAAACAGCTCTAACTTAACTGTCCTGCCACTTCCTTCGCTAGCAGGGAGTGCAGATATCTTTGGTAAGTTAAAATTATTTAAGAAAAACCTAAGAGTACAAATAGGTGCTCGCACATTTTGGTTTAGTGATTTTATCAGTCCAGTGTACACTCCCTACACACGGGCCTGGCACTTATCTCCTGATGGAGCTAACTTTAGCTATACTCCCCCTATTAATCTATATGTAAATGGAAGAGTAAAAAGCTTTTGTTTCGGAGTAGAATTCTTTCATACCCAACAGGGTTTTATGGGAAGTGACTATTTCAGCTCTCCAGGATACCCACTAATGCCTAGATCACTTAGGCTAAATATGAGATGGGATCTCTCTAATTAAATCTGTTTTAGGGTATAAATTTCTACCCGCTTATTTTGATCTTCTTGCTGTTTACTTGCTGGATAGTTAAACTTCATACGTGTATTACTCATTCCTTTATAGGTAAGTCTCTCTTGAGATACGCCGCTCACTAACAGATAATCATTGATAGCTTTAGCACGTTTAAAGCTAAGCTCCATATTATACCGATGCTGTACACTGTTCATCGGTCTACTTAGAGGATAATTCATGTGACCTTGTATTTCGATATCTGCTTTTTTACTACGCTGCAATATGGCGAGCAGTTTATGTAGTTCTGGGGTGCTTTCGGGACGCATCTCATCACTATCCGTGTAGAAGTATATATTCTGAAAGGTAAACTTACCCGTGATCATCACTTTAGGCAGTGCTAATATATATACTAACGTATCTACTGGCTTGTCTATATCTTCTGGAGGCACAGTGAAGTAAGTACTAAGATAATTAGGTGACGAGGCCATCACTTCTAGTTCCTCTCCAAGTATGTTATAAGCAGCGGACGTCCCAGACCTTCCAGTTGTACTAAATTTCATTTCCTTACCCTTATAGTCAAAACCTAGACTAGCATTAATTGGCTTCCTAGTTTTCTTATCTATAGTCTTTATGACTATCCACTTAGGAGGATTTAGGCTAGATTTAATATCAGTTTCATATACGAAGAAAACTTTTGCACGTCTGTTTGCTTCATGCTTCTCAGAGATAATCTGAGATTCACCAAAACTTTCCATTTTAATAAACCTAGGAGGTACGCCCATTTGCTCAAGTACAGCTGCCACTTGAAGTGCTCTTTTATTAGCCAATATAGCGTTGTATTCGTTTGTAGCAAAGCTGTCAGTATGACCTTCTACATAAATCTCTTTAATATTAGTACCGCCTATTTTTAGAATTTTAGACGTTAGTTGAGATTGTTGCTGAGCATCTATCTCATAGCTATCTGTGTCAAAATAAATATAAAATTCTTCAGAAGTAAGAGAATACATCTGTGCAAACACTGTTTGACTGACTATTAGTAGAAAAAAAACAACTATCTGTTTGCGGCTGATCAAGGATTTAATAAAATAATTCATGCAAAGTTAAAAGTAAAACGCAAAAAAAGTCCCGACCATATAGGCCAGGACTTGAATTTCAAAGATAAAATACTAAACTACTACTTATGATGAAAATTATTAACCATGTGTATCCTCGGATACACTATACATTAAGCTAATGTCATGCCAAACAAATCACCCTTAGTAATCAGTACTTTACGCATTCACCTTATCTGTAACTGTCCCGAATCTAGACAATTGCGTTTCGTTTTTAGAAATTTTGCAGTTTGTATGGCCAACATACTTTCTCTGTTTATTATGTGCTATACCCATACAAAAAAACCATACTTCAGTATAACAAAACACCAAACCATCCAAAAATATACCATTATAGGTTTACAGGTGATCAATTTACACACGTGTGTAGCTTCAACTACGATACTATATTAAACAATAAAATACGGAAAAAATAAGACTCCCAAATAGAGACACCCCTATACTACTACATTCCACTCTGGTCTGCCTGTATTTTTAAGGAACTTATGTGCATCTAGAGACTCACTTATAGCCTTTACTTTAGGAAAATCTGCAGAGTTGACTTCATACATAGTGACATCTATCGTCACCTTTTGTATATAAGTGATAGCAGCAGCTGTACCTGTAGCAAACATGCACTGTACGTTACCTGACTTCAAGTCATTTTCAAAACGCTCCGCAGTAATAAATTCTTCGCGAATTGTTAATCCTGCCGATTCGGCTAATTTCAATACCGTATCTCTAGTGATTCCTTTTAGGATACTATCATGCATAGCCGGCGTATAGAGTACGTCATTCATAACATAAAAGAAATTTGCACTACCTAGCTCTTCCAAAGCGAACTCATTCGTAATATCCGTCCAAAGCACCTGATCGTAGCCCAAATTTTTAGCTTCTTCCGATGGATAAAATGATGCAGCATAGTTTCCTGCTGCTTTAGCGTAACCTACTCCACCTTTAGCTGCTCGTCTGTACTTTTTCTCAAGCAATATACTCAAGGACTTGTTATAGTAAAAACCAACTGGACAGGCAATCGCCATAAACTTATATCCCTTACTAGCTATTGCTCTAAGTGTACTATCTGAACTAATCATAAAAGGTCTGATATACATAGACCCCTGATCTTCCCTAGGTATCCAATCTTTTTGCATAGTTACAAACTCTGATAAATGACCCACCATAGCTTCTATATCTATCTGAGGCATCATCATACGTACTGCACTCTTATTTAGTCTACTAAGGTTATCTCTTAATCTAAATATGTTAGCATCACCTTTTTCATTTTTATAAGCTTTCAGTCCTTCAAAAATAGCCTGACCATAATGAAGTACGGACGTAGCAGGGTGCATCTCTAATGGCTTCAAAGGCTCTATGCTTGGCTCACCCCAGCTCTCACCGTCATAAACCATCACTAACATATAGTCCGTAAAAGTCTTCCCAAATTCTAAGCTATCAAAATCAACATCAGAAATTTTGGATTGCGAAACTGGCGTTATATTCATATTCTGCAAATAAAACGACTAAGTATGAATATTACTTACACTATATGTAATACTTTTAGCTATGTATCTCTAAAATAAATTGTGACATTTTACCCGTCAAAATTTAAACAGAAATTGCAAAAATATGCGTTGCTTTGCTTAAGTGAAAAAAACAGAACCTATAGAAATTAGCTTACTATTTAAATCTCTAGTACTACTACCTGAAGATAAAGCTGTAACACTGACTTCTAATATTACGGAAACTAAAGTGGACCCAGTATTAGATAAAACTAAAACGACTAAGTCAGAAACAACTGTAGCCCCTGAACCAGTAGCTACAGAAAAAATAGAAACATCAAAAGCTAATAATACAGTAGAAGAACCTAAAGCATCCTACATCAAGATACCCCTAGTTATACTCACCACTCCAGCACTGAAAGAAGCCTATCTAGAGGTTGGGAGTAACTTTCTTAAAACCATAGATGCTCTAAAAGCTCCACAGCTATCAAATCACCTTAATACCGACTACAGCCTATTGGAAAAAGCCACCCAGTATTCATGTATTTGGTGCATAGGACTGGATTTAGAAAAAGAGAAAGAAGCTCGAAATACCGCTCACACGAATCTGCTTTGTTCGCCAGACTTAAACTCACTCAAAACTACGGAGGAGAAAAAAGCAATGTTTATGCCTTTGAAAGATTTTATCAGTCTCAATTTCGACTTAATTTCTAAACTATAGATAATCAACCTTTTCACGATATCAGCTAGAACCTATCCTAATACTATTACTCGAAGTATAAATACTTCACAGCTACTTTTTTAGCACTTACGGTGAATACTGTAAAATGATACGAGTCAAACAATCTAATTGCTAATTATGAAATTCTGATAGCTGAGGATAATATACTTTTAGCGAATCAAATCTTAACGATATTGACCAGCCTCCCTAATACTGTGGTAATTAACGGCTAAATTTAATACGTGTCTATGAGCCTAACTATTTTGACTTGATTCTCTTTCACCATTTAAACTATTAAATAGTGCATAAAGCAAAATCAGTTTCCAATAATTCAATTGGTATTAGACATAATGATGTGAAAAACATCTAGCTGATTTACGAGCAAAGTAAAACGAAAATACATACGCTTTTCATAACTTTTATCCGTTTGACCTTTGCCAAAATAAAAGAGTATTTAGCTGGTAGTGGTATAAACCATTACATCAATAAGCTTCCTAAAATAAATGAATTACAGAATCTTTTGGAACACTAGTTTGAAGCTGTGGCATAATTAAAACTGCTCCTCATTAAGCATTACAAAACGAACTTAGACTTCTTACATAATAAGAACCCCAATATGCTACTTTTGCGTCGCAATACTTTTTTTGCTAAACCAAAATTAAGAAACACGCAATGCTAAGCAAAGACGATTTTACACACGATAAACACCAATCTTTTTTCTTGAAACTAAAAGAACTAGCTGCTGGCAAAGCAGCGAATCCTTTTGAATATAAAATGGTTTTCTTCGGAGGCACTGGAGCTGTAGGCGGACAAGGGGTAATAGAAGTATTAGAATCCTTAGCTTATATCAAAAATGCAAGCGTAGAAGCTCCTAGCAGTAAGCCTCAACTGGTTATCACTGGAATCAATAAAGCTCAGATAGAGCAGTTTTGCAGCAAACTATTTCAGGTGTTTGGTGGACAGCGATTTGATAAAGTAGCAGAGGATGGAGATGAGTCTACACTACTATTTGATGGGTTTGTAGAGTTGCACTTCAAGACACTGATGGCTATTCCCAAATTCAGAGTAAATCTAGAAGACGCATTGAACAGACTTCAAGAAAAAGAGACTAAAATACGTTTCCTAATTAGTGAAGCCTCCAAAACTACCTCTCCGTTTGAAGCATTTATTCAAGACATAAAAATACAATTTGGACTAAACCCAACCGAAAAACTTAGAGCAGTATTCAGCGGTATACCTGTGCCAAGTGTAGCCACATACCATTTTGAAAACATAGACAAACTACTAGAGAAGCATGACCTTTCTGAAGGCGATACTGAGAAAACAATTGAACGTTCTATCAAAAAAGAGATTTTAAAAGGTCTAGCAGAAGATTTTGGTGATATAAAGAAACACCATGCCGAGGAAGTACTAATGGCCCATACCACCTCTGTGGGTGGCATGTATCAGATCATCAATAATGAACCTGTTATTAAACTGGGGTATGCTCATTCATCTCTCGGAGACCTATTAAAAGAGAAGCAATTTTATGCCAATGAATTAACAATACACTACTCTAACTTTGGGCTGAAAAGCTTAGTCACGGCCAGTGCTATCGGGATAGACTACATCTACCAGAGCAGTACACTGCCACTGAGCAGTGGAGTCTCTCGTAAGTTTAGAAACGCTAGCGAAAAAGGTATACTTCCTTTTGACCTGAAGGTCTGCCAAGATAAAAATGGAGAACGATTACTCAATAAAATATTCCCTATTCAGCAGGTAGCTACGAGCCATTCCGTTCTAGACTCTGGAGGTAGTGACGAAGTTAAAACTCCATTCAACTTTGGAAATGATGAAGATAACCTGCCAAACTTAAATGTAAATTACGCTTTGCGTAGCGGTGAAAATGGACTATTTTCTCTGGATAATGCATACGCATTATACCTCAATATGAAAATAGCATCCCAAGAGGAACTAGCTCATGTACTCGTAAGTAATGCACTACTCGGGGATGATGAGCAAAAGCCATGGTTTGATAAAAATGGTATCTGCTACTACACACAGACGGATAACTCCAGTCTCGTTTTTGCTCTATTAAATAACAGAAAAGAATTTAGACGGTACCAAACCGGAGCTTTTACGACTAAAGCTTTCCAAGAATTAGGTAGTAGCAAGCACCAAGCAGAACTCCATATGCACGGACTATTTATCTTAATGCATAAGCTCAAAAACATAGATCCGAAAATGGTGTCTAATCAGGTAACTTCTAAATATAAGGAACAGGAAGTACAGGAGTTTGTAAATGTAAACTCACCAAAACTACTACTAGAAGATGTGGTAGAATATGGAAAAGATATACCGACACTTGCTAAAAACTTCACTGACCTGTTAGCTATCGACTCTATGGAGGAACTGGCTTCATACACGGGTTTCAAGGGTGAACCAAAAGGCTTCATCAAAACATTTTTTAATGGATTATACTCTGCGGTATCTCAGACCATACGAGCTATCACATCACTGGGCACACCTATCATCTACCAAGACAAAAAAGGAGATGATACTATACTAGCAGGACCATACTTTGCCCCGCTAGACTTAGTTCTGAGCTCTAGCCATACGCTCATAGAAACAATAGATACTATGTGTGAGGAGCAAAAACTAGATCGTGAAGAATTCATAAACTGGCTAGTATGCAATAATGGGTTCATAGACTTACGTCCAAATGCTATCTTAAATACTGCCAAAACTCATGCAGGCGGTCTAACTGACAGAATCACAGTACTCACTGATGAGCAAGCATTTCGTAAGGCAATAAATGACCTAAAACTTAAAAATGCCCGTAATGTAGAAGAAAACTACCACTTCAATACAAGCGGGCTATTGGCTTACTGTGGCAGAATCACAGGTCTATATGAGCAGTTAGAGTTATTTGACCTTAGTCTGGGAACCTACAATGGGTGGAAAGCACTTTTCCCTATAGATGGCAACGAAAACCATATCCTGATACCAGGACTGGTAGAGGCTATGCGTCACTATGCTGAAGGACTTGGTAAAATCACGGGTACAGAATTCTTGTATCCTAGGTATGGATACTATGTGAAGTAGCTATTCTTCCTAGGCAGAATCTATTTAACTTAAATAAGCTTGATACTTAACTGCGGCTAAGCATCGTCCCAAGCGTCATCAGGAATCCCTGAGCTTACGCTTAGGGATTTAATTAGTAATAATTTTAGTTAGTCTTTAGATTCTACTGCGAGAGATCTTAGAAGGTGGGACTGAGAGATTACCACCTAGTTATTAGTAGCTTCTTAATGTAACTTCCTTCAGTAGTAACAATATTTACTATATATGAACCGGACGCTAATCCCCTGACATCTACGACCAAGTTATCCTCATCGGCTCTCTGATATAGAATCTCTCTAGCTAGTGCGTCATAGATATATAATTCTTTAGCACCAGAGTCTTGCTGAAAATCAACCTGAATATAACCACTAGCAGGATTAGGATAAAGACTAATATCATTATAAATATTTTTCTTAGGTATAGAGCCTCTAGTGCGGATACTCTTACGAGCTATGTAAAAGTTAAAAAAAGTACTTGGATCAGTAACATCTTCTGGCTCTATGCTAACATCTCCAAAGGCTACCCTACCACTGTATGTATTCCCGGCTATCACCAAATCTCCGTTCTTTTCTAGGAGCATTTTAGCGGAGAAGGTGCTCCCATTACCTCCTAGCATTTCAAATGAAATCTTATTGCCAATGCTATCTAACTCTAGTATAAAAGCTGTACGGCCAACACTATACGTGCTTATCAAGGTATCTCCGTCGTAAATCAGCTGCTCACTACTATATCCAAACACAAGGTAGTGGTTAGGCGATTTGCATATAACAGTACTTACGCCTAGCCGTCCACCATAGCTCCAGAGCTTTTTCAGCCATTGCACCTCTCCTTTACTATTTAGGCGAGCTAAGGCTACATTAGAACTCTCATCTACTGACCTATTTTCTCTGGCAATGAACGAATCCCCAATATATAATCTATCTGGGTTATCATGAGGTGGGCTATTTATGCTAGAGTAACCAACAGCAAGAAGTACATTCTCCGTACTATCTACATCCATCGCAGATATACCAACCTGACCCCAACCATCTAAGTCTACGAGTTGTAACCATTCTACGTTACTAGCTGTGTCCATTTTTACTAATGAGGTACTAGAGCCATATCTTGGCACTATAGGACCAGTATACACAAGCTCCTCATTTATAATTACCCTTTCACGCAGCCCTTTTATGTTGTAATACACGTCTTCATCATATCGTTTTATGCTGCTTATATATGGATCATCATGCTTGCCAATGTATGTAAGGTCAGATATATATCCAGCTGAATCTATTAAAAAATAATAGGCTCGGCCTTGCATGTCTGGACTACGGATAAGAGTAGAATCTAAAGTAGCAGAAGGTTGTTGTACATCAAAACCGTGAATAGAGCCTGCAACTATTGCCTTATCACCCATAACGCCACAAAAAGCTAAAGAACGAGTAATGCAGTCTAAAGAATCTATCATTTCTTTACTCCAAAGAAGGTTTAGATTCTTGTCGAAGCATGTTATTGTCCTTGCTAATTCTGATGATGGGAGAAAAGATCCCTCTTTGGTAAATACTTCTTTTACAGTAGTATAACTTATAAAACACTCTTCGCTACTAATAACCATGCTATTTAAACGAATATTGGAACTACTGGACAGATAGTTATAGGCTATAACTTTAAAGTTGCTGTCAACTTTAATTAGGGCTACATCATCCGCTCCCAAAGAAGCCTTATTGATATCGGGAAATCTAAATATTTGGTTTTCTATTTGCATACCGAATTCCCCTATAAGTATAAAATTTCCGTATCCATCCGGTTCCATAAAATACAAACTGCCACTGCCGTAAGTTTCTGCATCTACCCACCTTTGCTCTTGTGAAAAAACAGAATACATAGAGAACAGAACAAGAAAAATTAAATATACAAACCTCATTACTCAGTTGTAGGTTGTACCGCTAGAGCAGGCATAAGGCCTAATGGGTCTAAGTTGGTTTTAGAATAATGGTGTGGCCCGAGTTCAAACTGCCTAAACTGCCACGCCGCTGGTGCATAAACACCTTGATTTGGTAAAGGAGTATGAGGAAGTCCTTGATAATAATCAAAATGTACCTTCATTAAAGAATTCGCACTTAGGTTTTGTCCAAATTGTTTTTTAATAAAGACATAATTCATCTCAGGAGGATCCGCTTCAAATTTATTCTGAAGACTTAATGAGTCGAGTTTATCAGTAGAGTTCATACTACTTGTTAATAGAATCAAGGTTGTTACGCCAGAGAGTATCGAACACTTAAGAAATCTAAACTTATGTTGGAGTGTTAGAATGTTGGAGTGTTTTTTCATAATAACATATTTCTAATTGAATCACAATATACCTAAAACTATTGAAATTAACTAAGTTATCATTTATTTACATCTCAAAACATTAAAGTGAATTTGAGTTTTGAAATATAATTAGTAATAAAATTCTTAGGTCGTATATAATTGAATCGGGCAAGTCACCATTAGTAGACAAATTTTTTTTTAGAAGCTTTATAAATATAAAAAAATCCGCTTTCGCGGATTTTTTTACGTGTATTATTTATGAAAAGAACTTAGTGTCTTGCTCTATTTACAATGTCTACCCTTCGACTTCGCTCAGGATGACAATATCATTAATCTACATTATCATGTAGAAATGAATTATTAGTTCGTAGTTCTGGCTTTTTCTCTGGCTCCTCTATTAGGCTAGTTCTGGAAATCTCCATCTCACTGGAGTGTGTCACTTCTACTAGATTAACTCCCTTACGCTTGTATGCAGGTACGTTTTCTAGTTCTTCTACACCATTTTCTTTTCTAGCAGTATCATTTAACTCCTTTAAGTAACTCATCCGTTGTTTCATCTGCTCTACCTTGCGATTAGCTGTGACCACTTCGTCTAAGTCTCCTTCTGCTAACTGATCAAAGATAGTCGTCTGCTTCCGATTCACTTCTTCTTCGGCTGTCAGCTGCTCATTTACATTCACTGCCCCAAGATCAAACTCTATATCTTCACTCATCTCAAAGTTAGCTTTGTACCTATTCTCAGCTCTATTAAACCCTGTCGCTATAACAGTCACTGTGATTCCTTTACCTAATTTTTCATCATAGCAAAGACCACACTTCAGCGTAGCATCTCTACCTGCTTCATTTTGCAAGAACTCATTGATTTGTGCATACTCATCCATAGTAGCTTCTTCTTCACCATAGGAGATATTCACCAGTAGATTACTAGCACCTTGTATCTTATTGTCATCTAATAACGGAGAGTTTAGTGCTTGGTTTACCGCACGCATCGCACGATCATCTCCTTCACTAAGTCCCATTCCCATTATTGACACGCCACTATCACTCATAGCAGTTTTTACATCTTCAAAATCCACATTGATACTACCGGCTATCGTAATGATCTCTGCTATACCTTTAGCGGCAGTGGTCAGTACGTTATCGGCATATCCAAAAGCCTTGCTAATCGGTAGATTTCCGTAGATTTCTTTAATTCTATCATTGGATATCACCAAGAGTGAATCTACGCTTTCACGTATTTCCTCTATACCGTGAAAAGCAGCATCACATCTTCTTCCTCCCTCAAAAATAAACGGAGTAGTGACAATACCTACGGTAAGTATACCCATATCTTTAGCTGCTTTGGCTATGACTGGAGCTGCTCCGGTACCTGTACCGCCGCCCATACCAGCCGTGATGAATACCATCTGTGTATTCACTCCCAAAGATTCTATGATATCTTTTATATTTTCTTCAGCCGCCTTACGTCCTACTTCTGGGTTAGAACCAGCACCTCTTCCTTCAGTAAGGGCATTCCCGATCTGTATCTTATTCGGAATAGGACTATTTTCCAATGCCTGTGAATCCGTATTACAGATGAAAAAATCTACACCTTCTATACCTTCACGATACATATGATTAACTGCGTTTCCGCCTCCGCCTCCTACCCCTATTACTTTAATGATAGAAGACTTATCTTTTGGTAATTCTACTGTGAAACTCATAATGACTTTATCTATTTATAATCCGCTACATCTACTTCATCTTTTAACCAATCCTTTATACGGTCAAATAAAGCAGTTTTCTTTTTTTCCTCTTGAAATTGTTCTCCACTAATGTTGACAGTACCTCCATAAGCACGTTCGTCTGCTAAGCCTCTGAGTACTAAACCTACACTAGTAGCATAGATAGGACTCTTCACCTCATCTACCATGCCTTTAGCTAGGTGTTCATTAGGATATCCTATACGAGCATCTAATCCAGTAACAAACTCTGCTAACTGTGCTATATGTCTCAACTGAGATCCACCACCTGTCAGTACTATACCGCCAGCCAGTTTTTTCTCCATGTTACTTGCTTTTATCTCATAGTACACGAGCTCCATTATCTCTTCTATACGAGCTTGTATAATTTTACTTAGGTTTTTGATAGAAATCTCACGAGCCTCTCTACCTCTTATACCTGGGATACTCACTATTTCGCTATCGCTTAGCTCATTTGCTAATGCACTACCAAATTTTACTTTAAGTAGCTCTGCATGAGCTTTCATTACATTACATCCTTCTTTTATATCTTCTGTAATGATATTACCCCCATAAGGGATAATGGCCGTATGACGGATAATATTATCATGGAAAATAGCTACATCCGTAGTACCTCCTCCTATATCTACAAGCACTACACCCGCTTCTAATTCTTCTTTACTCAGCACCGCCTCTGCAGAGGCAAGTGGCTCTAGAGCAAGTTCAGACACTTTCAGACCTGATTTCTCTACACACTTATAGATATTTTTAGCTGCAGAGATCTGACCGGTGATAATATGGAAGTTACCCTCTAGCTTCACTCCTGCCATGCCTACTGGATCTGCTATACCCGGCTCATCATCTACCGTATAGTCCTGAGGCAATACATGAATGATTCTGTCTCCAGGTTTCACGGCTAGTTTAAACATGTCGTTTTCTAGCTTCTTAAGATCCTCTGTATTAATCTCCGCCTCGCCATCATTACGGATGATCATACCGCGATGCTGCAAACTATTGATATGAGCACCAGCTATACCTACTTGTACTCGCTTAATATCTACGTTAGACTTTTCAGACGCTTCCCTTACCGCTTCTTGTATTGCAGCTACCGTCTTATCTATATTAGATACTACGCCTCTGGTCACACCTCCGTGAGAGGCTACTTTACCCATCCCCAGGATATCTACTTTACCAAACTCATTAGCTCTACCTACTATCACACATACCTTGGTGGTACCTATATCTAGCCCTACGATGATTTTTTCTTGTGCTTCAGCCATGTTATTATCTACAAACGATTTGATCTTTATATTTTAAATTTATAATTTTATACTTATCCCACCCTATGTGGTTTAGTCCTTCTGAGTAAAAATCTATAAGCTTCGAAAACTTCTCTTCTAGCTCTGTTATGTCACCAATGACAATTCTTTGGTTTTTCACTTTTGGGATGATAACAAGGTCCCCAGTATTGTCTACAAATATCTGTTCAGTCAGGGCCTTCATAAAACTGTTTTCATGCACATAGGTAGATAGTGTGTACACTTTCTTAATCATAGCGTTTGTTAAACGGCCATTTGCTATAGGTACACGAGCCACATCCGTTCCGGTTACAGGTATCTTAATCATACCACTCGCTAAGTAATAAGACTCTCCATATATTGGAATGATTCTGACCAATGGTTTTCGCTGCTCCACTGCTATGAGTAACGTCCCTCGCAGATCAAAACTTACTTCTGCATTAAGTACAGCAGGCATACTTTCAATTTTATGCTCTACGTCTTCAAGTGACAACTCAGACTGTGAGATTCCTATCAATCCTCCGACATACCAAGTACTAATACGCTCATTTATCAGCCTCTCAGTCACCAATTGTTGCTCCACTTCTGCATCTATTAGTACGACTATTTTGTCACAGGTTTGCCGCTTGTGATCTTTTTTCAAGAAGACGAAAAGTCCAATTAACAGCCCTAACGAGACTAGGTAAAGTGACTTTCGTATATATGGATTAATGCTACGCATAGTATTCTTTTATTAGAGGTACCAGTCTGTCTACATCTCCTGCTCCTAAAGTGAGCAATACTTCTATTGTACTAATTTTAAGTTCATTGACTACGTCTTCTTTAAGCACACATCTGGCATTACTCAAGGATACTTTCTCTAAAATCGCCTCACTAGTGACACCTTTTATTGGTTTTTCTCGTGCTGGATAAATAGGGATAAGCAATAACTCATCTAGCTGAGACAGTTCGTATGCGAACTCCGTGAGGAAGTCCTGAGTACGACTAAATAAATGAGGTTGAAACACTGCAGTAATTTTCTTATCTGGATATAACTCTCGCACTGAAGATATGATAGCTCTGAGCTCACTAGGGTGATGTGCGTAATCATCTATGTATGTTATCCTCTCGGTTTCTAGTACATATTCGAATCTACGTTTTATGCCTTCAAAACTAGCCAAGCCGCTGCGGATAGCTTCTATAGAAACTCCTGCTTTAAGGCACATCAAAGTAGCACCTATGGCATTTTCTAAGTTGTGCGTACCTGGAATAGTTAAGTATAAATCATTTATATTCTCCTGACCTACGTTATTTTCTATGGCAAACCCAGTAGCCCGTGGTGTTCTACTTTCTACTACACCATAATAATCTGCAGATTTATCTGTAGCTGAGTAAGAGACTCCTGCTATATTCTGTGCATAGCCTTTAGCGTAGAAACGATGTGAAATGTCCGAAATTAGTTCTGAAAAATCGATATACGATTGCTCCAAGACTTCTTTTTTGCCATAAATATCTAAGTGATCTGCATCCGTACTCGTAATGATAGCGTAATCTGGCCTGAGATGGAGAAATGACCTATCAAACTCGTCTGCTTCCGTAATACTGAAATGCTCAGAATCTCCTTTTTGGTAGAAGTAGTTACTCCTTAGATTTGTACTAATGCCACCTAAGAATGCGGAAAACTGCTTCTCTGAATGGTATAGTATCGTAGCTATTATACTGCTGGTAGTAGTCTTACCATGCGTACCCGCTACACTTAAATTGAGCGTTTGCTCAGTCACTATGCCCAGCACTTCTGCTCTTTTAGCAAGGCTATATTCTTCTTTCTTGAAAAAATTAAAAAGGACATTATCCACAGGAATAGCTGGCGTATACACCACCATAGTAGCATTCTTATCATTTACATATTCCTGAGGTAGTTTTGCTATATCATCTGCGAATGATACGTTTATTCCTTCCTCCTGTAACTTATTAGTCAGAGGACTTGGCGTTTTGTCATACCCAGTCACCACATAGTCTTGTGTATGAAAATAACGAGCTAAGGCACTCATGCCTATACCACCTATTCCTAAAAAGTATATGTATTTCTTATGAACCAAGGTCTGCTACTATTTCTTTTACTATGTTTTGAGCTGCAAACGGCAATCCCAATTTTTTAATTTCCTGTTGTAATGTCGCTAATTGCATGTCGTCATTTAACAATGCTATAATGTCTTGACCAAGTTTTTCAGAAGCTTCATTATCCTTACAGAGTAATGCTGCTCCTTTATCTACTAAACTCATGGCATTTTTAGTTTGGTGATCTTCACTCACAAAAGGTGAAGGGATGAATATGGTAGCCTTCCCTAGTGCTGAAAGCTCGGAAACCGACATAGCTCCTGCTCTACTAATTACCACATCTGCTATCTTATATGCCATATCCATTCTCTGGATAAAATCAGTACGTGTACCCCACGAAAATTTCCCGAACTCGCCCTTATAATTCTTACCTGTCTGCCAGAGAAGTTGAATGTTTTCTTTTTGTAACTCTCTAAGATTCGCCTCTATAGCTTCATTAATAGTACGAGCACCTAGACTACCTCCTACTATGAGTATTGTCATTTTATTTTCTTTTAACGAAAAGTAGTTAAGCGATTCTTCTCTAGTCACTGCACTATCGAGTATGTCTTGTCTAATAGGATTACCCGTGACTACGAGTTTAGAAGAGGGAAAGAATCGGTCCATTCCATCGTATGCTACGCAGATTTTTTTTGCGGCATCTTTCATAAGTTTATTCGTGATCCCGGGGAATGAATTTTGCTCCTGTAGGTATACAGGGACTCCCATTTTACTCGCCATATAATTCAGCGGACCACTGGCATAGCCTCCTACTCCTATCGTAAAATCTGGTTTAAATTTTTTAATGATCTTGAATGAGTTCCATAAACTCGAAATAACTTTAAATGGAAGGCTCACATTTTTAGGTGTAAGTCTTCGCTGTAATCCACTGATCCATAGTCCATGAATCTTATACCCTGCAGCAGGGACTCTCTCCATCTCCATTTTCCCCTTAGCTCCTACGAATTCTATTTCACTCTCAGGATACTGAGCTTTCACCTCATTAGCTATAGCTATAGCAGGAAAAACGTGTCCTCCTGTACCTCCGCCTGATATGAGCACTCTATACTTTCTTGGCATCTTCTCTTTCTGGATATATAGTTCTACTGGCACTTAGTATGATCCCAAATGCAATACTCACAAATAAGATAGACGTACCACCTCTACTTACAATAGGTAAAGCGAGACCCGTGACTGGAAGTAAGTTTACTGCTACTCCCATATTTATAAGAGCTTGGACCACTAAACTGAAGGATAATCCGATAGCCATGAGTGCAGCTAGGGAGTTCTCTGACCGTAACACTATCCGGAAAGAACGGTAGAGTAATAGAATGTAGAGTATAAGTAATGCTAAACCTCCAAAAATGCTCCCATATTCCTCTATTATAATAGCATATATAAAATCTGCAAATGGTGATGGCAACACATTCTTCTGTCTGCTTCTACCTATTCCTCTTCCTGTGAATCCTCCTCGAGCTACGGCTATCTTAGCTTGTCTACTCTGATAGGTTCCTCCATCATCACTTCCACTACTAAAAGCCTCTATCCTACTCTTCATAGTAGCTATACGCCCAAACTGTACATCACTCGTCATAACATAAGCGAATGCACTACCTAGGACTGTGGCTCCTATAAGAACCAATAATCCTATTTGCTTCAGTGGTATTCTACCTAAAAATAACACCAACATACTCGTAAGAAAAAGTACTGCTGATGTAGAGAAGTCTTCAGGAAATATGAGCAAGCATACCAGTAGTATAATTCCTAGTATAGGCAATAATGTTTTCTTGAAATCATGAACTTCGCCTTGATGTTTTGCCATAAAGCGGGCTACAAATGCTACTAATGCCAGCTTAGCGAAATCAGACGTCTGCACGGTAAGTCCTATACCTGGCAGCATCACCCACCTCCGAGCATCATTAATCTCAACCCCGAAAATAAGAGTATAAATAAGTAAAGGTATAGCTAGTAAAAGCATTATCTGAGCTATGCGAGAGAAATACTGAATATTAACCATATGCGTAAGCCACATCGTAAACAAACCAAAAAACAACAATACGACGTGCTTAATTAAGTAATACTCCGTATTACCGCCCCTATCCGTATAGGCTAAAGCTCCTATAGACGAGTATACTGCGAGTATACCGTATATAGACAGTGCGAATACGACGAACCAGATATACAGGTCGCCTTTTAAGTATTTCCCTACAAATTCTCTCACAGATCTCTTACAACTCTCTTACAGCTCTTTTAAACTGGTTACCTCTGTCTTTATAGTTATCAAATAAATCAAAACTAGCACATGCTGGAGAAAGAAGTACAGTCTCACCAGTCTCACCTAGTCCATAAGCTATACTCACAGCTTCCTGTGCACTGCTTGCATTTATCATCATATCTACATCCTTGCGAAATGCTTGATGTAGCTTCATATTGTTTGTCCCTAAACATACGATGATGCGTACCTTTTCTTTTACTAACGGACTAAGAGCTTCATAATCATTCCCTTTATCTACTCCACCCGCTATCCAAATAATTGGATTTTGGGTACTCTCTAGTGCATACCAAGCTGCATTCACGTTAGTAGCTTTACTATCATTTATGAAATTTATACCTTTTACCTTACCCACAAACTCTAGTCTATGCTCTACGTTTTTAAAGTCTGAGAGACTTTCTCTGATACTCTCTTTTCTGATAAGTAAAGAATTAGCGATGATAGATGCTGCCATCGAGTTATACGTGTTGTGCTTTCCAGCGATAGTTAATTGTTCTACTGACATAGTGAATTCGATTTTTGATTTGTTTAACTTAATATTGATTTGGTGTTCTTCTACCCAAGCTCCTTCTTCCAATGGACCACCTGAGTAGGTGAATGGAATAAGCTGAGCATCGGTAGTGTGATGTTTTAATTGATTTACCACGTCTTCATCATCTGCACAGTAAATGAAACGTTGGTTTATATTCTGATTTTGGGTGATCTTGAACTTAGCGTCTATATATCCTTGATATGAATCATACCTATCTAAGTGATCTGGTGTAATATTGAGTAATACGGCATAATCTAACGCCACGGTATACATACCATCCAGCTGAAAACTACTGATCTCTAGGACGTAATACTCCTTATCCGTGAGTGCTACTTGTTTAGCAAAACTGATGCCTACATTCCCCGCCATTCCTACATTTAGTCCTGCTTTTTCCAAGATATGAAAAGTGAGCAGGGTAGTCGTAGTTTTGCCGTTAGTTCCTGTAATACCTATAAGTGTGGCATCTGTGTATGCTGCGGCAAATTCTATTTCGCCTACTACTGGGATATTCTGCTCCTTAGCTGCTGACACTATAGCTACTGTATCTGCAATACCAGGACTTTTTATTATTTTAAATGAAGAAAGAATCTTAGCCGTATCGTGACTTCCTTCCTCATAGGTAATTCCATACTCTTCTAACTCAGCTTTATACTGAGGCTTGATAGAACCATAGTCAGAAACCCAGACTTCAAAGCCTTGCTTCTGAGCTAAGATGGCAGCTCCTACACCGCTCTCTCCAGCACCTAATATGGATATCAATTTACTCAATTTCTTATCTTAGCTTAAAAGTAATAATGGTAAATATGGCTAGCATAATGCCTATAATCCAGAAGCGTACTACTATCTTAGGTTCTGGATATCCTAGTTTCTGATAATGGTGGTGTAATGGTGACATTTTGAATATTCTTCTGCCCTCACCGTATTTGTTTTTGGTATACTTGAAGTAACTGACCTGCATCATGACACTTAGGTTTTCTACTAAGAAGATACCGCAGAGAATAGGTAGCACGAGTTCCTTGCGAATCATAAGAGCCAATACTGCTATGACGCCTCCTAGTGCTAGACTACCTGTATCTCCCATAAATACCTGAGCAGGAAAGCTATTGTACCATAAAAAACCAATACAAGCTCCTGCTAATGCAGCTGCATAAATCACTAGCTCACCTTGATTTGGGATGAACATAATATTGAGATAATCAGAGAAAATAAGGTTACCACTGATAAAGGCTAGGACTGCTAGTGTCACACTGATAATAGCTGAACTTCCTGCAGCTAGTCCATCTATCCCATCGGTAAGGTTAGCTCCATTAGACACTGCGGTGACCACTACGATCACTACCAGCATAAAAACAATCCAAGACCATTTTTTAGCTCCCTCATCACTCATCCAAAAAAGAACCTTAGCATAATCAATCTCGTGCGTTTTTATAAATGGAAGAGTAGTTGCTGTACTTTTTACATCTTTGAAATACATCAACTGACCGTTGATATTTTTCACTTCGGCTCCTTCAGGAGCCTCTTCTACTGTAGCTACTTTATACTGCTCACGTACTACTACGTCATCATTAAAATGAAGTACTAAGGCTACTATGACGCCCAGACCCACTTGACCTACTACCTTAAATTTACCTGCTAGTCCTCCTTTATCTTTTTTATAAATTTTAATATAATCATCTACGAATCCTATGACACCTAACCAAATAGTACTAAATATCATCAACTGTATATAGATATTATCCAGCTTAGCAAAAAGCAATGTAGGAATAAGTATAGCTGCTATAATAATAAGTCCACCCATAGTAGGTGTACCTTTCTTAGCTTCTTCACCATCTAGACCAAGTGTACGGATAGTCTCAGCTGCTTGTAAGTTTCTCAACTTCTCTATCAGCGTCTTACCAAAGACTAGTGAAATAATAAGTGATACTATAACTGCCAGTGATGCTCTAAATGTGATGTACTGAAACACCCCCGCACCTGGCAGGTTATACATATCTTGTAGGTAATCAAATAAGTGATATATCATTATTCTTTGAGTAGTTTTAAGTTTTTGATTATTACTTCTTTATCATCAAAAGGGTAGCGCATTCCGTCTATTTCTTGGTAGGTTTCGTGACCTTTTCCCGCTACTAAAATGACATCTCCAGTCTGACTTAGGTTGATGGCGGTCTTTATAGCTTCTTCTCTATTTACTATTTTCAGTACTTTTTTATACTGCTGAGGTTCTACGCCTACCATCATCTCCTCTATGATAGCGTTAGCATCCTCTGTACGCGGATTATCTGAGGTGAGAATCACTCTATCGCTAGCCTGACAAGCTATACGAGCCATTACAGCTCTTTTTGTCTTATCTCTATCTCCTCCACAGCCTACTACGGTGATTAGTTGCTCATTTTTAGTTCGGATAGCATTGATAGTATCTACCACATTTTGAAGTGCATCAGGTGTGTGAGCATAGTCTACTATAGCAGTAACTCCTCCTCCTTTTATATTTTGGAAGCGACCATCTACACTATTGATAGCACTAAGTGCCGTTACTATATCCAAATGGTCTTTGTCTAGTAAAAAAGCTACTCCGTATACTGCGAGTACGTTATATGCATTAAAATGTCCCACCAGTCTGAGCCATACTTCCATACCGCCTAATTCTATAAGCATCCCATCAAAATCACTCTCTATAACCTTGGTCTTAAAATCAGATACTGATTTTAGACTATAGGTATATTTGGTAGCCTTGGAATTTTGTACCATTGTGGCTCCATTTTTATCATCCTTATTTACCAGAGCAAAAGCATCTGAAGACAAACCATCAAATAGTCTCTTTTTAGTATATATGTACTCTTTAAAATTTGTGTGATAGTCTAAATGGTCATGTGTAATATTGGTAAATACACCTCCTTTAAATTCTAGACCCGCTGTGCGGTACTGGTGAAGTGCGTGAGAGCTCACCTCCATAAATGCATATTCGCAACCTGCGTCTACCATCTCAGCAAGAAGCTCATTGATCCGTACACTATTAGGTGTAGTATGTGTGCTAGCAGTATCTACCCCTGCAATACTGTATTTTATAGTAGAAAGCAATCCTGTCTTATGCCCTAAATTCATAAAGCACTGATATAGCATAGTAGCTATAGAAGTTTTTCCATTCGTACCTGTTATTCCTACTAATGTGATATTCCTACTTGGATTCTCATAATATTCAGACGCTAAGTAACCCAATGCCTCTGAAGCATTTTCTACTACTACGTATGTCACTCCTTCCTGAATATCTAGTGCTTCTTCACACAATACCACTGTAGCTCCTAGGTCTACAGCTTTAGCTATATAAAGATGTCCATCCGTCTTAACTCCACGAGTAGCTGCGAATAGAAACCCTGATTTTACTGCCCTTGAATCTAGCGTGAGTCCAGCTATCTGAACATCCTCATCTCCGTGTATAATCACCGGCTTGATAGCCATCAATATGTCGCTTAGTAATCTCAATTTAGTCTGATGTAAATGATTTGATTCTTAGAAATTCTCTCGCCTGGTTTAGGACTCTGCTCCATTACTCTACCATAGCCATTGATCTTAGCTCGCAGACCGTTCAGCTCTGCTACGTATACAGCGTCTTTAGCACCTAGGCCTCTTAAATTTGGCATTTTACCTGCATCAGATGTTATACCTACAGCTCTTTCGCCCTTAGCATCTATGCGTACTAAATCTGTATTTACTTCTTCCGTAAGTTTTACCCCTAGCGTTTTATTCAGTTCTTTGAAGTCTGTATAATACCCCGCTACATAAGCAGGCACTTTTTTCTCAGATTGATCTACTTCTTGCTTTACACTTATGGTAAATATTTTTTCTGCTACTTCTGAAAATACAGGAGCTGCTACATATGAAGCGTAAAACACGCCGTTGCTTGGTTCATTTACCATCACATAGATACTGTATACTGGCTTCTCCGCTGGGAAGTGCCCTACGAAACTGGCATTGTACTTTCTAGAGGTTTGATAATGTCCTTTCGTAGCTATCTGTGCTGTACCTGTCTTACCGCCCATGGTCACCACGGCACTCTGTACATTCTGGGCAGTCCCTTCAGTAAATACTGCAGCTGTTAATTTTTTTATCTTATCGCTAGTCTCTTTAGAGCAAACCCGCTTAGACCCTACTTTACTCTCTTTATCCAATACTACTATTCCCGCATCAGTCACCTTAAGGACCACATTAGGCGATACTAGTATCCCGTCATTAATCACTCCATTATATGCTGTAAGTAGTTGAAGCGGAGTATGCTGATTCTCATACCCTATGGCTAACCAAGGAAGCGTAAGCTGAGACCAAGTGCTGCTCTGAGGATGATTTAAAAATGGTTCTGGCTCTCCTTGTATCTCTAATCCTGTCTTCTTATCGAGGTTTAAATTTCTAAGATGAGCGATATACTTACCCGGCTGACTCGCGTAATTATCAAAAATGATAGACGAAAATGCTACGTTACTGGAGCGAGCAAAAGCCTGAGTAAAACTCATTTTTTCATATCTGCCTCTATCAGAATCACGCATAGACTTACCGAAGTAATCCCGCTCACCATTATAGATATTCATACTATCTCCTGGCTCTATAAGTCCATCTTCAAAAGCAGCCATAGCTGAATATACTTTCCATACACTGCCTGGCTCATAACTGAACCCCACTGCATAATTATATAACTCACCATACGTACCGTTATCTCTTCTCTTTAGATTGGAAATAGCCTTTATATTTCCAGTAGCTACTTCCATCACTACTACGCATCCATTTTTAGCATTGTGCTGTACTAATGCTTTCTCTAATGAGCGTTGAGCTATCTCTTGAAAATCAATATTAATGGTAGTATGCACATCTCTGCCGTTTTGTGGTTCTATGAGGTTCTCGTCATTTAGTGGACGATAACCCCCTGAGATACGCTGTACTAATCTTTGTCCTTTGACTCCGCCTAGATCTGTATCGTAGGCACGCTCTAGTCCTACTCCAGGATTATCCTTAGTACTGTAACCTATCGTACGATATGCTAAATTTCCAGCTGGTTTTACACGCTTAGTATTCAACTCTGCGAGTATTCCACCTGCATATCTTCCTTTATTGAAAATAGGAAAAGTACGAATAGCTTTCTGCTCGTGATAGGTGACCCTTCTTCGAATCAGCTTGTAGCGGTTTTTATCCTTTCGTGCTTTTTTTAGTAGTGTGCGGAAATAACTGGCTGTATGCACAGGATACATAGCAGAAAGCTCAATGGCCAAAGCGTTTACATAGGTCTTAAACGTATCTTTATTTACCACGGTAGCATCCCAACGCATCTCATAGATAGGCATAGATGTAGACAGCAAGCTTCCATCATCTGAGTATATATTTCCTCTAGCAGGCGTGATATCTTGATGGCGAATAGTAGCATTATCTGAAAGACTAAGCCACTTCTCCCCTTCTACTATCTGCACTTTAAACATTTGGAAGAGAATAACAACAGCTAAAAGCACTACTACAGTCATCCCAAAAACTACACGCCACATTATGTCTCGCTTGATATTAGTCATTTGACTTGCGAATTACTTTTACTGCTCTGTTCGGTTCTTTAACTCCACGGTCTGCCAATCTTTCTTCCAGATTAGCTCTAGAGCGATTTTTCATTATCTCAGACTTCAGGGTGATATTTTCGGCACGTAACTCTACCAAGTTCTTTTTAGTACGCTCTATATCTCGCACTATATTATCCGTACGATGAGCCAGATAGATATAGAGTAATGCTGCTACGAAAAGGAAGAGAAGGTAGTTTATCCATTCCGTAGTTAGCTTAAGCTCAGGTGCAGAAATAGACCGTTTCTCTTTTGCCATTAGATACGTTCTGCTATTCTTAGTTTTGCACTTCGAGCTCGTGTATTTACAGCTATCTCGTCACTAGACGCCATTACAGGCTTCTTACATATCGCCTTATAAACCAAAGCCATATTTCCAAATTGATCCGTAATACGGTCTCCAGCAGTATTGCCTGTTTGGATTAGATTTTTCACGAGCCTATCTTCCAGTGAGTGATAAGACATCACTACTAGTCTTCCTCCTGGCTTCAGCAGATTAGTAGTTTGCTCCAGCATCTGCTCTAGCGTACTGATCTCTGCATTCACCTCTATACGCACAGCTTGATAGATCTTAGCTAACGTCTTATTCTTTGTTTTATCATGAAAAAACTTACCTACTGCCGCTTCTAAGTCTTCTGTAGTTTCTATTTTTTTAACTGTACGATAGTTGATGATGGCATTTGCCATAGGAGAAGCCTTATCCAGCTCACCATAGCTGCGTAATACTTTAGCCAGTTTTGGCTGCTCATAGGTGTTTAGCACCGTGATAGCAGAAAAATCAGCATCTGTATTCATACGCATATCCAGCTCAGCTTCACCAAACCTGAAAGAAAAACCTCTATCCTTAACATCTAGATGATGTGAGCTTACTCCTAAATCTGCTAACACACCGTCTATTTTACCTGCCTTATGATAAGAGCAAAAATTTTCTAGATACCTAAAGTTTGCTTCGCAAAATCGAAGACGCTTATCATCAATTCTATTTTTAATAGCATCGGCATCTTGATCAAAGACTATTAACACTCCATCCTCATCTAACTGATCCAGTATAGCCTGTGAATGACCGCCGCCGCCGTAAGTGACATCTACATACGTTCCTTTAGGATTAATCTGTAGTCCATCGATACACTCTTGGAGCATTACGGGTACGTGATAATTACTCATCAATACCTCCATCTCCTTTAGAACCACCCATCACATCTTCAGCTAGATCTGCAAAATCATCTGCATCCACATCCATCATGTCTTCATAGAGGTGCTTGCTCCAGATTTCTATTCTATTGCCATAGGCATAGAAGATAGCTTCATTCTTAATCTCAGCATACTCACACAGCTTTTTAGGCACGAGCATACGAGAAGAGTTATCTAACTGTATCTCTGTAGCTCCATTACTAAACTGACGTATGAACATTCTGTGCTTTTTATTGAAATGATTAAGCGTACCTAAACCCCTCAACTCTTCATCCCAATCCTTTCTGGTATAGAGGGTAAGGCACTTTTCAAAGCCTCTATTCACCACTAACTTACCTACGGTATCCTTAGGTAGCTGCTTTTTCAAGCCAGCAGGCAGTACCACTCGACCTTTATCGTCTAGCTTAACTTCAAATTCTCCTATGTATAGCGGTTTAGTCACTTAAATGATTTGTTGATGACAAAAGTAAAAGGATTTTTCCCACTATCTCCCACTATCTCCCACATTTTGACATAAGTATTCCACAAATTATGTTATCTACTTGACAATCAGACACCTAAAAGGTGGTACAAATTCCCTTAAAATGTAATAATTAGCGTTTATTGACGGATAAAAAGGGCATTTACCGGGTGTCAGGGCAGAATGTGGGGAGTTTGGGGTTGAAGAAAATTGGGCAGCCTTAAAACTATATTTGAAGAGTTATGAGCATATCTCTGAATAAAAAAATAAAGCCTTAAAACTATTGACTACGATTGATTTCATTGCACTAGGATTATTTACCATTGTACTCGTCTGTTGGTTTTCAGAGTTTAATATAGGACTGCATCAAAACATAAGATTATTCGTATTTTACACTGTAATTCTAAGCGGTGCAACTATATTTTAAATTGGGGTGATTTCTAAACTAAAAGCATCACACTATTTCAAGACCTATCTTATTATACGGTGTAGTATCAAAGAAGGAAAAATTGGAGCTCCGTGAAGCTGCAAACTTTCTTGGCCCTGGATATCGCTACGCAATTATTGAGACCAAGTATAAATTTTTGGAAAACCATAAAAGTGACATACATCTAGATGGCCAAATAATACCTAACTCTGTAAACATCAAAGAAGACGATTCATTGATTAGAGTAGAATTCAGCTATGACCATATTCATGATCTCAGAATTATAAAAGATACCGTATTAACATTCACAAAATAAAAGACAAACCTCTCAGTTTGCCTTTTATTTTGTGAATGTTAATTCTTTTATTGTTCGCCCTTCGACTCCGCTCAGGATGACAATAAACAAAACCTTTTGAAGGCAAACCTCTCAGTTTACCTTTTATTTTTAAACCTCAATTCTTTTATTGTTTACCCTTCAACTCCGCTCAGGATGACAATAAACAAAACCTTTTGTCTACTCCACCACAGTAGCTTTAGCTATTGGGTCATTACTTTTTGTAATCACAAAACAAGACGTAGCATAAAATGCTCCATTCTGCCCAGAGGCTGTACCACCGTCTGAAACCCAATCTTGATAGTCATACTCGAAACTTAGCGTATTCCCTCCATTAGCATCTCCTAGTATATCTGTACGCACTGGCACAGCCATACCTGGACACCATCCTGCTCTGTCCGGTTCCCAGTTTCCACGTTGTGCTTTTATAGGATTATCTGGACAACCTATAGGTCCCATAAAGTGCTCAAAAGTTTTAATACCATCTAATCTTACACTATGCGTGCGGTAACACCACTCTGCACATGGTCTACCATCACCATCTGTAGGAGTAGCATGTCCCCATCCTGATATCACAGTGCGGAGTGCAGTCTCTTCTGCACCAGCAGGTATAGTAATATCTCTAGTAAGGTCATACTCATGCTCTTTGCCATACGGTACTCCTGATGTGGACCACTGGTCATACATTAGTACAGGAGCTACTGCATAGTACTGATAATCTGGCACTCCTGTAGTTACTTCAAAATTTACAGTAAGATTCCATCCATCTGCTCCCCATGTTTCTATTCGTGCTCGTAAATCTACTTCGCCGTACAACAATGATTTGAAATCTGTAACATCTATTTCAATTCCTTTTTCCAGTGGAGAGGTATTCACACCATAAGGAGTAATATACCTTCCTATCTCGTACCACTCGTCTGCTTCTTTATCTTTTACTTTGATATTGGCATATACATCCCAGATATTGCATCCACCGTCAGGGCAATCCAACTGGACAAACATTTTTATATTATCTATATTACGCTCTGTACTATGCAGGGTAAAGGTCTTCTCGACGGTCTGATTCCCACCACCGCCAAAGGCAATACGTTGTTGATCAAACGTATGGTACTCGATAGTTTCTATCACTAGTACTTCTGGCACTTCCAGCTCTTCCACCATGTCCTCATCTTTGCAGGATTGGAAACTTATAATTAGTGGCAATACGACTGCCAAAATCTTGTAATACTTCAAGTTGTCAAATTAAAGACTATTTGGAGACGTATCCTAAAGATTCATTTGATATGAGCGATAGAAGGAGAGTCAAAAAAGAGCAAACAAAAAAGGCGAGCTTAACAGCTCGCCTTTCATTTATTCATTGACAATTAAATTACTTTCACCCTTCGGTTACGCTCAGGATGACACAATTTAACCTACGTCCTCGCTAGAGTCTGTAGCTGGTTTATTGTCTCTATTTCTATTGTCAGGACGATCTCTATTGTCACTTCGGTTATCTCTACCTCCGCCACGTCTGTCATCTCTTCCACCACCACGTCTGTCATTACCACCTCTACGGTCATTATCCCTACGCTCTCTTGGTGGACGCTCTACATATCCTTCTGGTTTCTCAGTAAGCACTTTCATAGATAACTTTAGCTTACCGCTTCTTTCGTCTACAGCTAGTAACTTAACAGTTACTTCTTGCCCTTCAGATAGTGGAGCTTTGTCCATAGTCTCTATACGTTCCCAAGAAATCTCAGAAATATGAAGTAGTCCTTCTTTACCCGGAAGTATCTCTACAAATGCACCAAAGTCCATTATTTTAGTGATCTTACCTGTATACTCAGTTCCTGGCTCAGGATCAGTGATGATACCTGTTATCCATTCTTTAGCTGCCTCTATCGGAGCACTACCTATACCTGATATCTCTACACGTCCAGTATCACCATCTTCTTCTATAGTGATAATTGCACCTGTTTCTGCTTGTATTTGTTGGATTACTTTACCACCAGAACCGATGCAAGCACCGATTTTATCTTTAGGTATAATCATCACCTCTATTTGTGGTGCGTGATCTTTAAGACTAGTCTTAGCAGTAGAGATAGTTTTTTCCATCTCACCTAGAATATGCATTCTGCCTTCTTTAGCTTGCACTAGAGCTTCCTCTAATACATCATAAGAAAGACCTTCTACTTTCATATCCATCTGTACAGCATAGATACCATTCGCATTACCTACTACTTTAAAGTCCATATCTCCTAGATGATCCTCATCTCCTAAGATATCTGAAAGAATAGCGTAACGACCTTCTTTGTCTGCTACCATTCCCATAGCGATACCAGATGCTCCTGATTTCACTTGAATACCTGCATCCATCATTGCCATACTAGCAGCACATACCGTAGCCATAGAGCTACTTCCGTTACTTTCTAATATATCAGACACGATACGAAGTGTATATGGAAAATCATCTGGGATCATTCTCTTGATACCTCTTTCTGCTAACGCACCGTGACCTATTTCTCTTCTACCTGGACCTCTATTAGGTCTAGCTTCTCCTACTGAGAATGAGGGGAAATTATAGTGTAGCATTAACTTGCTAAATGATTTAGCTTGATAGTTATCTATCATTTGCTGATCTAGCTTAGAACCCAATGTTACAGATGTCAGTGACTGAGTCTCTCCTCTAGTGAATAAAGCAGAACCGTGAACTGAAGGTAGGTAATCTACCTCAGACCAGATTTGTCTTACTTCGTTAAGTGCTCTACCGTCTAAACGTTGCTTAAGGTCAAGCATCATATTACGTACAGCTTCTTTTTTAGACTTCGCCAGGTATCTTTTTACCATCGTGATAGTCTCGCCATCTGTATCTTCTGGCAGTGAATCAATGTACTCTTTATTGATAGCACCGAATTTTTCAGAACGCTCATCCTTCTCAGAAGGAACCTTAGCAGCGTCATAAAATTTCTGATAAGTAGCTTCTTTTACAGTTGCTGCTAGTTCTTCAGAATTAGTTTCGTGGTTATACTCACGTGGTGCTTTTCTACCACCCATTTGATCGCAAAGAGCAAGCTGTGCAGCACAATCTTGTTTGATGAATGTATGAGCAAATTTCAATGCTTCTACCATTTCTTTTTCAGAAATACCATTCATTTCACCTTCCACCATATTCACATCAGCAGCTGTACCAGCTACTAAAAGATCCACGTCAGATTTTTCCATTTCAGCAGCAGTAGGATTAATCACCCACTCGCCATCTACTCTACCTACTCGAGGAGCAGATATAGGACCTTCATAAGGAATATCTGAGATAGTAAGAGCTGCAGAAGCAGCAAGTGCTACAAGTGCATCTGGCAATATCTCTGCATCTGCAGAAATAAGCTGAATCATTACTTGAGTCTCTGCGTGATAATCACTAGGGAAAAGTGGACGAAGTGTTCTGTCTACGATTCTACATATCAGGATCTCAGAATTAGATAGACGACCTTCTCTACGAAGGAAACCTCCGGGAATACGTCCACCAGCAGCAAACTTCTCTTGATAGTCAACAGACATCGGTAGAAAATCTACTCCAGCTCTTGCTTCTTTATTGGATACTACTGTGGCTAGAAGTTTCATTCTGCCTTGTGATAGCACGATAGCACCGTGTGCTTGTCTTGCTAATTTACCCGTTTCTAGTGTGACATCTTTGCCATCACCGTAGGATAATGTTTGTGTAAATACGTTCATAATGTTGCGGATTCGTTCCGCTTTCTTTAAATAATTTCAACTTTCTCGTCTGCCAATGCATACGAATTCTAATTTTGTATCTGCTTCATCTTGCTGAAATTAAAAGCTGTCTTCTAAGTATGTGGAAGACGCTAACAATTATTCGACATAAAAAAACAAAAGTCCAGACGTACAAAAACACCCAACTAGCAGGTGTACTTTTGTACATGCCAGTTTCTCAACTACACGAACGGGACTTTTTTCAAAAAGGTTTTTTCTCCTCAACACGTTGAGGCGAATAGGCTGTTTACTTTCTGATGCCTAACTGCTTGATAAGCTCACGATAGTGAACAATATCTTTTTTAGCAATATATTTTAGGAAAGATCTTCTTTTACCTACTAGTTTTACCAATGTAAGTTCTGTTGAAAAATCTTTTTTATTCTTTTTAAGGTGCTCGGTAAGGTGAGATATTCTGTGAGTGAATATAGCAACTTGTGCTTCTGCATGCCCAGTGTTTTTAGCGTCTCCACTATACTGTGCTATAAGTTCTGATTTTGTCTCTGCTGTTAATCGCATCTTTATATAATTGTAAATATTTCTATTTAAGGGCTGCAAACTTACGTTTTAATTGTGAAATACTAATCGCCAATGGTTAATTATTTTAACACAACGGCTGCTAATTACGCAATAGCTCTTGAACCTTGCCACTACTAGTCTTAACCCACTGCCCTTCCTCTAGCCTGTCCAAGTCATTGTACGACAATGTCCCAATCTGATAATGGGCTAAGATACCACTCTTTAACTTATCTGCAGGGCCATCTATAATTAAATCCATCGTCAGAACTCTCTCCTGATTTTTATACATATAAACACAGTAGCCTCCGGTAGTTGCAAAATTTCTATCTGTATTGCACAGTACCCAATTATCCTTTAGACTCTCCAGCTTTGAAGGATCATAAATAATATACTGTACAGAATCTCCTTGACAACCTTCAACTAGGAGCCACTCATTTTGACTAAAATCAAATTCATCAAGAATTTTAACTTTACCGTAAAACAACAAGTGCGTAGTATAAAAACAGCACAGATAACAAAACACTGGAAAATCAACTTTTGGTATTTCATCATTAACAACTAATAATCAAATCAATACCCACCAGCCCACTTCCGCACAAACCACTCTATGCTGAGCAGGGATATGAGTAACCAAAAAATCCACTGAAATTTGATAAGATCTTCTAATTTGTTATCTGCGGCTATCACAGATTTAAGATTCTCATTTGCGAGGAGATTTTCCCCTAGAGCATTAGTACCTTCTAACTGAACAAACTGACCTCCAGTAACTGACGATAATCTTCTGAGCATATTGAAATCTGCTTTGAGATTCACAAGTTCCTTCTGCTGACCTATTATGGTAAAGTACCCTTTATCTGCTAGAGAAACTCCGCCTACTGTAGCTTTAGCTCCGTATTGATATGCCCCCGCTTCTAAGTTTTGAAGTGCTAGTCTGTACTGACTTCCGCTAGCAGTCATCGTATGCTTATACACTTTGCCATCTGCATCTTTCAGATTTATATTGATCTCCTGTCCGCTGATAGGATCTAGACTCTGATTATATAGCTCCCCTAATAACGTAACGTCCTCTCCTACTCCATACTGCTTAGCACTTGGGTAGACTTTCAGTAGTTTCTTGTCTTCTTTTACCGCCAGGTACTGCACCATCTTAGTCACTAGACTATTCACTCCGTCATGCGTTTCATTCTTTTCAAAATCTACCAGTCTCCACTGCCACAAACCTGTACCTGCTACTATACCTAGACGCGACTTATTACTCGAATTTAGCAAAATAAGTGGTTCTTGAGTAGTCACCGAGCCTATCTGCTGATAGAGCAACACGTCACTAGGTTGGTATCCTTTGTACCTGCCAAAAGCTGCTTTCAGCGGTGGCCATTTTTTAATATTCTGAGCTAAATCTGATTCTAACTCGAAGTACTCAAATCCTCCATTGACTAATGGCAATGCGGCATTGGTTCCGCCCCCAGATGCACTGAATTTTATATCTTGGCTTCCACTATTGAATATTCTGCCATTGAAATCATCTCCTACGACTAATAGTACGGGGATACGGTTACTTTTTAGCTTTTCATACAGATTAAGTTGTGCTTGCGAAGCAAACCAGTTATGCAAGACCACTAAGTCTACCTCTGTGGATACTTCGTACGAATTTAAGGATATAGAAGCCTCATAGTTTTCGTTGTTATTGATAGCTGCACGGAGCATCCCGAGATCTGGATGTGGAGCATTTGCCCATATATTCACTTTCTTTTTACCATCTATCACTTCTATGTATAGCGTATATAAATTATTCGCTGTATTCTTCTCATTATCAAAAGTAGTGAGTCGCACTTCTACTTTGTTTTGTCCCAGTTTCTGAGCTTTGGCTACCACATCCAGTTCATAGTAAAAATTATCTTTATCTATGAAAATACTCTTTTGTGAAATTACGCTCCCATTTAAGAGCACTTGCATATTAGCCTGCTTACCAATAAGCTTAGCCGCCTTTACTTCTACTCGCATAGGAAACTCATTCCCTAAATATGCTAAAGAGTTGTGAGACACGTTATTGATACCAATATCTGCATACACCGTGGTATCTCCCACTCCTATGGTATAGATAGGTACTTGATAGTTTTCTGCTATGAAACTCGGATTACTTCCCCCGTTATATATCCCGTCTGTGAGTAGCACCACTCCACCCAGGTTTTGATTTACGTACTGCTCTTTGGTGTATCTAAGTGCTTGGGAAATATTAGTTTCAGAACCTTTAGCAGTTAATTTATCTGCGGTAGTAAACTGCGGCACATTGCTGTACGAAATGATATCCACCTCATACTTCTCAGACAACTTAATCTGTAGATCCGCGACTTGCTTAGAAAGATCTTCTACAGCCTTACCAGTCTGTATCATAGACTTGGAGTCGTCCACTACCACTGCTATGATGGGCTTCTGAGTAATGAATCCTGCATACTTAAGCACAGGACCAAGCAGTAAAAACGCGAGTATACTTCCTAGCAAAAAACGAAGAGTAGGTAGGAGAATCCGTACCCACTTATACTCAGCAAAACGCTCGCTATCTTTAGATCTGTAATATAATATAGCTGCATATGCTAGTCCAACGAGAAGACAGAGCAATACAAACCACCAAGGGTAAGCTATGGAGATGTTCCAATTCAAGTCGGTAAAATTAGTGAATTGGTTGATTAGTTGACAAGTGAAAGGCTGCTTTTATACATCTTCTCTATTCGATGATTCATCTTATTTGCAAATAAGATGACTTTCCAATGAACAATTTCGTTAATTATTTATTTCACTGATAACTAAATTTTAACTTTGCAGCCGTGATAGAAACAGACATCATAATAATAGGTGCAGGACCGACAGGACTTTTTGCAGTTTTTGAAGCAGGACTACTCAAACTAAAGTGCCACCTTATAGACTACCTTCCTCAGCCTGGAGGACAGTTAGCGGAAATATATCCCAAAAAGCCAATCTATGATATCCCAGGTTTTCCAAGCGTATTAGCAGGAGAATTAGTAGACAACCTTATGGAGCAGTCAAAACCTTTCAACCCAGGATTTACTCTAGGCGAAAGAGCAGAAAGTATCGAAAAGACGGATGACGGCCAATTTATAGTAACCACAAATAGAGGTACAGCACACAAAGCTCCCAATATAATGATAGCAGGTGGTTTGGGATGTTTTGCCCCACGTAAGCCAGCACTAGAAAATCTTGAAAAGTTTGAAGATCACGGTATAGACTACATTATCAAAGAGCCTGAAAAATTTCGAGATAAGAAAGTAGTTATTGCAGGTGGTGGAGATAGTGCTCTAGACTGGTCTATATTCCTAGCAGATGTAGCTAGTGAAGTCACTTTAGTCCACAGACGTACATCTTTCAGAGGTGCTTTAGACTCTGTAGAGAAAGTAGAAAACCTTGTAGCTGCCGGCAAAATGACGCTAATTACAGAGGCTCAAATATCTGCATTAGACGGTGGCGATGAGCTGGATAAAATTACTGTAACCGAAAATAACGGAACCGTAACAGAGATTGATTCAGATTACTTTATCCCACTATTTGGGCTAAGCCCTAAACTAGGTCCAATAAAGGAATGGGGACTAGACTTAGGTAAAGAAGCCATCGTAGTAAATACAATGGATTACCAAACCAATGTACCTGGTATATTTGCCATAGGTGATATCAATCAGTACGAAGGCAAGTTAAAGCTCATACTTTGCGGTTTTCACGAGGCTACAATGGCTATACAGAGTTGCTACAAACGCATATTCCCGGATAAGAAACTAGTATTGAAATATACTACTGTAATGGGTGCTCCAGGGGGTTAAATTTAACCTCCCTTCGGCACAATTTTGTTCATCCTTCGGTACATTCGCTTGCAGCGAATACTCAGGATGACAAATTTAAAAGCCTAAGTGTAGGTTTAAATCTAAGTCTAAAATTACTCACCTTCGGCGAGTGAAAATTAAACTTTAACTTAGGCTTTTATTTGATCTTAAATATGAAGATATACCACAATAATCGATGCTCAAAGAGCAGACAATGTCTTGCCTTGATTCCAAAAAGTGGAATAGTGGTAATAGACTATATCAATAATCCTCTGACTAAAGCAGAGCTTAGTACTTTGATAAAGAAAATCTGTATTACTCCAATACAACTCGTTCGGAAAGGGGAAGCTGTGTGGAAAAAGAACTACAAAGGCAAAGACCTATCTGATAGCGAAATCATAGATGCTATGGTAGCGAATCCAAAGCTTATAGAACGACCAATAGTAGAGACTGAAAACAAGGCTGTAGTATGTAGACCTCCAGAATTAGTGCTTCAGATGATGGGAGAAGTTTAACTAGTTGATTAGTTAAGTGACCCAACAAGAATTTAGCACAGTTGATTTACATTTATTTGTTTTTAAGTATGCAAGAACTAATACTACTACTTGTTTTTTTAGTTCACCTTCCACTTAACTCAGGATGACTAAAACCTAACCTGACCCCTAATCTCTAATTCATGTGGATGTGGGATCTCAATGTTAGTATCGTCTAAAGCTTTTTTGATGGCCTAGTCGCTAAATATACTAAGCTATCGCCAAAACCTCGCACTCCTATAAATGGAGTAGGTACTTGCAGTGCACTAGGCTTTAGCTACTATTCCCTTCAAAAGACAGGTGCTTTCCGGTCTTGGAAAATAGTCTACCTAGTAGTCTAACTTCCCCTATACACTCATATATAATGCTGTATTTCCCCGACTGCCATCACGCGATTGTAATAAAAAAATCAATAAAAAGGCTGACCTAAAACCTAAGTTTACAAATAGCGAATTATCTTCGCCCTTAGCTTTCATAATGAAGATATCATACAACTGGTTAAAACGATTCATAAACTTAGAATTACCTTTAGAAGAAATCTGTGAAAAACTCACTATGAGTGGATTAGAGGTAGAGCATATCGTAAAAACTGAATCAATAAAAGGTGGACTAAAAAATCTAGTAGTAGGGCACGTACTTACCATAGAAAAACATCCAGACGCAGATAAACTGAATAAAACTACCGTGGACATAGGAAATGACACCCTACTCAATATAGTATGTGGTGCTCCTAATGTAGATGCTGGACAAAAGGTAGTAGTAGCTCCCGTAGGCACTGTCCTTTACTCTGACACAGGAAGTTTTATAATTAAAAAAGCCAAAATCAGAGGAGAAGCATCTGAAGGGATGATATGCGGAGAAGATGAAATAGGACTTGGCTCAGACACGTCTGGCATAATGGTACTAGAGAGTAACCTTACTCCTGGGACGCCACTCACAGATCTGTATACGATAGATACGGACCATCAATTAGAAATAGCAATCATACCCAATAGAGGTGATGCTATATCACATATGGGAGTAGCTCGTGAGCTACAAGCACTCACCGGCGAGAAGTACAGAAAGCCAGGTATAGAGCGGATAGACGATCGCGGACAAATGCGAGTAGAGGTAAGCATAGAAAACGCTAAGGCTACACCAAGATACAGTGGTATAACCATTATGGGTGTAGAAGTAAAAGAATCTCCAGAGTGGCTTAAGAATAGACTTAAATCCATCGATTTAAAACCCATAAATAATATCGTAGATATTACTAATTTCATACAACACGAAATCGGCCAGCCTCTGCATGTTTTTGATTACAGCAGGATATCTGGACGCAAGATAATCGCTAGATATGCTAGACCAGGCGAAAAACTGACTACTTTAGATGAAGAGGAACGTCAGCTTACAGAGAATCATCTAATCATAGCGGATGCTGATAAACCGCTAGCATTGGCAGGAGTTTTAGGCGGACTAGACTCCGGTGTATCAGAATCTACTAGTACCGTTTTCATAGAGAGTGCCTACTTCAATCCTTCAGCGGTGCGTAAGACCGCTAAGAGTTTTGGACTAAATACAGATTCTAGCTATCGGTTTGAAAGAGGAACAGATCCAGAAATGGTAAACTTTGCTCTCATCAGAGCAGTAAATCTAATACTTAAAGAAGCTGGCGGCGAAGTAGCTTCCGAAATAGTAGACATCTATCCTGAGGTTATAGAACCTTTAGAGATTGAAATAAAACTTGATGATCTAGATACGTTTGTAGGACACAACATCCCAGAAGATGACTCTCTCCGTATCCTGCAGAGTTTAGAGATAAAAATCAAAAGGAATAATAACCGTAACTTATTTTTAGAAGTACCTCGCTATAGACCAGACGTAGAAAGACCCGTAGACATCTACGAGGAAATACTGCGTGTATACGGTTTTGACAGTATACCTATACCACAGAAAGTGAACTACGTGCCATCTGTGATAGCAAAAGATACTCCACATAAAGTTAAGACTAAGGTGAGTAACTATCTAAGCAGTACAGGCTTCAATGAAATAATGAACAACTCACTGATAGCTAGTAAACTGTATAGTGAAGATCAATTAACCGAAGCTGTATATATGCTCAACCCACTGAGCCAAGATATGAATGTGATGCGAATGGAACTCGTAAACTCAACACTCAGCTCTGTAGCATATAATGTAAATAGAAAAAATACAGACCTGAAATTTTATGAATTTGGAAAAACCTACTTTAAAAGAGAGGGTAAATACGTAGAGTTAGAAGCACTTCAGCTCACCTTTACAGGGAATAGACACCCAGAACACTGGAGCACTAAAAGTAAGAAAGCTACTCAAGATGAACTAATGGCCGTAGCTGCTAACATATTCAAAAAGCTAAATATAGCTCCTAAACAACTGGATAAGCTAGTCACAATAGATACTATCACTAAGCAGCAGATGAAAGCTCATGGACTAAAGCAAGAAGCCGTGTCTCTGCACATAGACTGGGATGCTTGCCTAAAACTAGCTAATAGTAACATCCAGCTAAAGGAAATTCCTGTATTCCCAATAGTACGAAGAGATCTATCTCTAGTACTAGATAAGGCAGTAAGTTATAAAGAAGTAGAAAAAATAGCAAAGCAGACACTACAGCAAGTACTTACAGATCTCCTTTTATTTGATGTTTATGAAGGGAAACCTCTAGCAGATGACCAAAAATCTTTTGCAGTGGCGTTCTTTTTATACAATCCAAAGAAGACTATGGAGGACAAAGAGATAGATGCATTAATGGTAAAATTAATCGCCAACTTTGAAACAGGTCTTAAGGCTATCATCAGGAAATAATGGAATTATTTGCTCGTCTAGAAAATATAGAATTTCACGTAAAGCAACTTAAAAGCAAGTGTGCTATCCTAGAAAACGCCAATGAGCAACTACTGCTAGAAAATAAAAGCCTTAAACAACAACTAGAAAATAAGACGCTAGCCTTACTAAATACTGAAGAAACAAATAAAATTAGTAAACTTGCAGAGAGTGCTAGTTCATCTACTGATACCACTGCGTTTAAAATCCAAATAGATCAGATAATACAAGAGATAGACCAATGCTTGATATTAATAAAACAATAAACCAAAACAACTAACCAGACAAAAATGTCTGAACAAGAAATATCCATAAAAGTAAATATATGTGATCGGTTTTATCCGCTACGCATCAAAACCTCCGAAGAAGGAGGCGTGCGTCAAGCAGCTAAAACAATAAATGAGAGAGCAAAATTCTATATTGATAACTTCTCGGTACAGGATAAGCAAGACGCTCTTTCTATGGTAGCCTTAGAATTCGTCTCTGACAAGAAAGAAGACAAAATGCTTGGCTTAGATATAGAAAACATAAACACTAAACTTAAAGAACTAGAGCAGTTGCTCGACATTTAATAAGAATACAGGTATTCACTTCTTCCTACATTAAGTCATTTTTAAATACTTAAAGATAAAAATAAAAAAATGATTGAAGCAATAATAGCAGTAGTATCACTTGCCATCGGCGGGGGATTAGCCTGGATCATAGCATCCAAAAATACAAGTACTAAAGCAATAGAAATAGAAGCAAAAGCAGAATCTATACTAGCTACTGCCCAGTCTAAGTCTGACTCACTGCTAAGTAATGCTAAGTCTAAAGCAGATGCATACAAGCGAGAGCGTGAACTAGAAGCAAAAGAGAAATTTCATAAGCTTAAAAATGATCACAACCAGTCTACAAGAGATAAGGATAAAGAACTAGATGAACGTTTTAACGATATAAAAAGAAAAGAGCAAAGCCTCGATTCTAAACTATCTCATAATGCTCAGAAGGAAAAAGAACTGGATGAGTTGAAGAAAAACCTAAGTAGCCAAGTAGATATAGTAAAGATTAAGCAAGAAGAGCTAAAAGATCTAGTTAGCTCTCAGATTTCTAAATTAGAAAAAATAGCAGGTTTGAGCAAAGAAGACGCTAAAACTCAAATGATAAAAGCAGTAGCTAAGGATGCACGTACAGAAGCCCTAAGCCAGCAAAAACTAATCATAGAAGAAGCAAAACTATCTGCTAATAAAGATGCTAAGCGTATGATTCTTCAAACCATACAGCGTACAGCAGCTGAGCAAGCCATTGAGAATTCTGTAACCGTTTTCAATATTGAGAATGACGATATTAAAGGAAGAATCATCGGCAGAGAGGGACGTAACATTAGAGCATTGGAAGCCGCTACTGGAATAGAAATAATAGTAGACGATACTCCTGAAGCCATTATACTTTCTGGTTTTGATCCAGTACGAAGAGAAATAGCTAGACTAGCACTCCACAGACTGGTAGCAGATGGTAGAATACATCCTGCACGTATAGAAGAGATAGTGGAGAAAACTAAGAAAGACGTAGAGCAAGAAATCAACGAATACGGTGAAAAAACCGTAATCGATCTTGGTGTAAACGGACTCCACCCAGAGCTTATACGTATGGTAGGTAGAATGAGATTTAGATCTTCTTACGGACAGAATCTACTGAAGCACAGTAGAGAGGTAGCTAACCTCTGTGCTACTATGGCTGCGGAGTTTGGACTAGATGCCAAGCGAGCTAAAAGAGCAGGATTACTGCACGATATAGGTAAAGTGCCAGATAGTGATAGTGAAATGCCTCACGCATTACTCGGAATGAAACTGTGCGAAAAGTTCGGTGAGCATCCAGAAGTGTGTAATGCCGTAGGAGCTCACCACGATGAGATAGAAATGACTAACCTCTTTTCTCCTATCGTACAATCGTGTGACGCTATAAGTGGATCTAGACCAGGAGCACGTAGAGAAGATAGTGAGAACTATATCAAACGTCTACAAGACCTTGAGAAGTTAGCACTTGGATTTGAAGGTGTAGAGAAATCATTTGCCATACAAGCGGGTAGAGAATTGCGTGTAATAGTAGATAGTAATTCACTAGACGATAAGCAGGCAGACTTACTTTCATTTGATATCTCACAGAAAATAATGAAGGAAATGATCTACCCAGGCCAAATCAAGATTACGGTGATACGTGAGCGTAGAGCGGTAAATTTCGCGAAGTAGGTTTTAGTGAATTAGTTGATTGGTTAATTAGTAAATCAGTGACTAGTTTTAGAATATACAAAATGGAGTTGCGAGAGTGGCTCCATTTTTTTTGTATATTTCGCCTTACAATGTCTATATTAGGCCTAAACATTAAGACAGAAACCTATGAAATTTAAATTATTTCTTGCGACTTTAATTTGCCTAAACCTACTTTCAAAAGCTTCAAATCCGGTCCTCACTATTAACTCTAGTGGTGACACCATTAACGCAGTATTAACTCCTTTTACGCCATCCGCTGCCACCGCATTTGACGCCGAAGATGGTAATATTTCTGAAAAAATAAAAGTCGAGAGTACGGTCAGTAGCTATTCATTAGGTATATATTTCATTTCATATGAAGTTACAGATTCTGATGGAAACACATCACGTGATACCGTTTGGGTAAGCTCTGTAGACACTACACCTCCAATTATTGAAGGTAAAAATGGATCTCTGCTAAAAATAGAAGTTGGTTCTATTGTAGACCCTTTGGACTATTTAGTATTAGCAGACAACTACGATACCAATGAAGACATTAAAGCAAATAAGACTGTTATTTTCTCAAATCTCAATCTTGAGGAGGCAGGACTTTATTCTTATGTACTAAGAACAGAAGACAATTCAGGTAATCAGTCTAAAGACTTTACACTGATGATAGACGTAGGAGAGCATTTAAGTATAGAAAATCAGAAAAATCAGAACATTTCAATTTTTCCAAATCCAGCTCAAAATGAGATAAACATAGCTATGAATCTAAAAGATGTAAATCTAACTATTTACAATAATATGGGACAAGAGATGCTATATGAGCAATGGAAGAATAGTCCTATTGACATTAGCATACTGCCAAAAGGTATATACACAATTAGGATAAGCAATGCCCACAAATCGCTATCGCCTAAAGTATTTATAAAGCAGTAATCGTAACATTGCACTCAGCAATAAACATCATAATCAAAAACATAAAATAACTCATCAGAATTATAAAGAATTCGGATTCTATAAAAAAGAGTACCCTTACGGTGCGGTGCTACGCTAAATGAATCCACTTTTAATGAAAATTACTCCTTTAACTTGATTTAAAATATCATTCACTAGGTTACGCCTAATAAATTAGGTATTCCCTAAGCAGATGCCTATCATCGATAAATAAAGATGAAAGTATTAATGATAGGAGCCGGCAACATGGGATTAACCTTTGCCGAAGGTATGGTAGATTCCCCCCATATTAAAAACAAACACCTGCTTATTTATGACAAGAGTGAAGTCGTAAGAAAGCATCTCAAAGATGATAAAAGGTTTAGTGTATATGACGACCTCACAGAGGCTGTAGAACACGCACATATTATATTTTTAGCCGTAAAGCCGTACCATTGCGAAGTGCTCTTTGCTGAGATAAAACCACTGCTGGATTCTCAGCAGGTCCTAGTATCTCTCATGGCTGGTATAACCCTAGACTATATCGTGAGCGGCACTGGCCTCACCAAAGTAGTGAGAGCTATGCCAAACCTTCCAGCTAAGGTGAGTAAAGGGGTGACTGCTTTCACAGAAACTCCAGAAGTAACCAAAATAGAGCAGATGGCGGTGCGTAACTTACTAGACTCTACAGGTACTTCTATTCACGTAGAAAACGAAAAGTTCATCAATAAATCCACAGGTATCTCCGGTAGCGGTCCAGCATACGTATTTTACTTCATGCAATCTATGCTAGATGCTGCACTTAAAATGGGTTTCTCACAACACGATTCTAAAGTCTTGGTAGGTCAAACTTTTGAAGGAGCTGTAGAGCTGTTTAAAAACTCAGACTTGAAACCTGAAGGATGGATACAAAAAGTAGCATCCAAAGGTGGCACCACACAGGCAGCCATAGACTCCATGGAAGATAATAATGTAAATACACTCATCAAAGATGCTGCTTATGCCGCATTTCATCGGGCTGTAGAACTGGGGCAAGAGAACCAGTAAATACATTAAGACTACTCCTCCTTAAAACCAGTGAATACTATACTTATAAGATAGAGTAAGTCATCATAAGCACATCGAATGGTACTTGGTATGAATGAAGTACTATTTGAGGTGTAATAGCTTCCATCAAATAGTATTATATTTGTATGAATGACCACTAAGGAATTTGTTACTAAGCAATTGGAGAAGAATAAGTCGTTCCTATTCTCTCAATTTGGCATTGTACAAATAGGCATATTTGGCAGTGTATCAGCAGGTACAGATTCTGTAGAAAGTGATATTGATTTGCTTTATGTTTTAGATGACCATCAAAAATTAGGTTTCCTACAGTATGACGAACTAGAAGATTATATTAAGTCTATTTTAAATCATCGAAAAATTGACTTAGTAGACAAAGCCCGTCTCAATCCTGTTTTTCAAGCCCAGATTTTAGGATCTGTGCAGTATGTATAGCTCTCATAACCTAGTTTACATTCTAACTAGCTTAGAATGTATAGAAAAATGCTTCATTTATATTGGCGAATTCCAGTCTGAAAAAGACTTTCATTCGGCAAATAATCAAATGAATTTTAATGCTGCCCAGATATTACTGCAAACTATTGGGGAAGAATCAAAAAAAATAGAGGTTGATTTAAAAGGGCAGTTTCAAAATATCCCGTGGTCTAATATTGCAAATCTTCGCAATAGAATTGCCCACGATTACAGAGGCACCGATCCTCATATTGTTTTTGATGTGATAAAGAATTACCTACTACCTCTAAAGCTAGCATTCATTGAAATGCTAGCACAAATAGATTATGATCTATATAATCTTAATGCGGCGTTAGAATCTGAGCATTATAAAAACATTCGGTATTTGCTCAAAAAATAAACTTTAATATTATAACCTTCACTTTTAAAATTAATGAATATACTTCTCAAAAACATAAAACAGCTCATTGGTATCACAGAGAATTCTGATACCATTAAAAAAGGAAAAGCACAAGGTGAGGTACAGACCTTAGAGAATGCTTACTTGATAGTGAGAAATAATATCATACAATCCTTCGGACCTATGAGTGAATGTCCTGAGCTCAGTATGGATAGCCACGACTGTGCTGGCAAATTAGTACTACCTATGTATGTGGATAGTCATACACATTTGATTTTCGCAGAAAGCAGAAGCGACGAAATGAAGATGAGACTGCACGGCAAAACCTACCAAGAGATAGCAGATACTGGTGGAGGAATCCTAAATAGTGCGGCAAAAATACACTCCATGAGTGAGCAGCAACTCTATGATGATGCTCAGGAGCGAATGGGTAATGTAATAAAACAAGGAACTGGAGCCATTGAAATAAAAAGTGGATATGGCCTAACTATAGAAGACGAAATGAAGATGCTACGTGTGGTACGCATCTTGAAGCAGCTCTCTCCTATTCCTGTGAAAGCTACTTTCTTAGGTGCTCATGCACTTCCTACAGCATTTAAAAATAATAAGGCTGCATATATGTATCTCGTGACTAATGAGATGCTACCGCGTATAGCCGGTGAAGGCCTAGCTGACTACATTGATATCTTTTGTGAGACAGGATACTTTGACTTGGACGACTTGAAGCAAGTAATAGAAGCTGGTGATAAGCACGGACTGAAAGCTAAAGTACACGTGAATCAGTTCAACTCTTTTGGTGCGGTGAAAATGGCATGCGAAATGGGTGCTTTATCTGTGGACCACTTGGAAGTGATGAAAGACGAAGACTATGCGGCACTAGCTTCTTCTAATACCATAGCTACTGGACTTCCACTTTGTTCACTATTCTTAGACATCCCGTACACCCCAGGAAGACAACTTATAGATAAAAATATACCACTTGCGATAGCTAGTGATTTCAATCCAGGCTCTGCTCCTAGCAGTAATCTAAATCTTGCCTTTGGATTAGCGTGTAGTCAAATGAAACTGACTCCAGAAGAAGCTTTTAATGCTTTGACGTATAATGCTGCTTTCGCTATGGAAGTGCAAGACCAAGTAGGAAGTATCCAAGTAGGCAAAAAAGCAAACTTGATTATCACTAAACCTGCCAATGGATTAGAAGATATTCCTTATTGGTTTGGCGATAGTATGATAGGCAGTGTGGTAGTATAGCACTCCCAGACTTGCACCCTTTTTTTCTTGTAGAAGCGAAGCTTCGGTGGTTTTATTAGTACGCTCGAGCAGTACTGCCCTGCATATAGTAAACGTAACTTCTATTCACTACCTGATTACCTCCAGGAGTAGGATAGTTTCCAGAGAAGTACCAGTCGCCTAGATGATTAGGACAAGAGGCTTTCAAGCCTTTGATGGTTTGATATACTATTTCTACCTCAGCTTTCATCCCTTCTGGAGTCACTAGTCTGCCTATTTCAGCTTCTATTTGTTTGTCCGTATATCGATCATAAAGCATTTTCACTTTATTTTCCATTTCCGCTACAGGCTTTTCCAGCTCCGCTTTGCACGCATCAAATACTACCTCCATAAACTGCTCATCTCCTTCTTTGGATAATAAGCTTTTCACCGCTTGAAAAGCAATAAACTCATTCATACGACTCATGTCAATCCCATAGCAATCTGGATATTTTATAATCGGAGCACTCGAAGCTACTATTATCTTCTTAGGACCAAGCCTGTCTAGTATTCTAAGGATACTCTTTTTCAGCGTAGTGCCTCGCACTATACTATCATCCACTACTACAAGTGTGTCTGTAGGTTTAACTACTTCGTAGGTTACGTCATAGCCATTTCCTACGAGCTCATCTCTTCCTTCGTCTTGTGCTATAAATGTACGTATTTTAGCATCTTTTATAAGAAGCTTTTCTCTACGTATTTTCACAGAAAGTAGTTTGTCTATTTCAGAAGCTTTGGCTTCTCCACCTAGTTTTAATAATTGCTCTCTTTTCCACTTATCCAGGTATTTATATACTCCGTCTATAAGTCCGTAGTAGGAGGTAGCTGCAGTATTCGGTATATATGAAAATACGGTAGATCTAATATCAAAATCCAGTCTCTTCAGTATTTCTCGAGATAATTTTCTTCCTAGTTGTTTTCGCTCTTCGTGTATCTTACCATCACTACCTCTGGAGAAGTAGATTCGCTCAAAACTACAAGAGAGACGTTCTAGTGGTTCTAATATTTGCTTCTCTTCAAAGCTACCGTCTCGTTTCACGATAAGTGCATTACCAGGTTTCACCTCTTTCAGGTCACCCATCTGTAAGTCAAACGCAGTTTGTATAGCTGGTCGTTCACTTGCTACCACTATCACTTCATCATTGGACCAATAGTAGTTAGGACGTATCCCATTCGGATCTCGCATTATAAATGCATTACCATCACCTATGAGACCTACCATATTATATCCGCCGTCTACATTTTTGAAAGAGTTTTTAAGCACGTTTTCTATATCCAGATTATTTTTGATATAATCAGCAGTAGCGAGACTGTCCATCCCTTTATCTCTGCACTCCTTATATAACTGTTCATTTTCGTCATCTAAGAAATGACCAATTTTTTCGAGCATAGTCACATTATCACTTATCTCCTTAGGATGCTGACCAAGCTCTATAAGCTGCTGGTACATCTCCTGTACGTTAGTCACATTGTAGTTACCTGCGAGCACTAAGTTTCTACTCATCCAGTTATTCTGACGCAGAAATGGATGAATATTCTCTATGCTGTTCTTACCATGTGTAGCGTATCTAAGATGACCGAGTAAGACTTCCCCTGCATACGGAAACTTCTTTTTCAGCCATTTTGTATCTTGAGCTTTATCTTGATTTAAGCTCTCATACCTTTTATTTACACGTTCAAACAGTGCAGAAACTGCCCCGTCTCCGATGGCACGCTCCCGAGCTATATAACGACTACCGTACTCGGGATCCAGCTTTATGACTGCTAATCCAGAACCGTCCTGACCTCTATTCAGTTGCTTATTCATAAGCATCTGTAGTTTCTTGAGACCGTACAGCTCTGTTCCGTACTTTTCTTTGTAAAATTCTAGTGGTTTTCTGAGCCTTATAAAGGCCACTCCACACTCGTGTTTGATAGGATCGCTCATATGCTGAGATTGGTGCCAAAGGTATATCTTAAGAGGACAAATTTCTGCTACCAAGTGATTATATTCCATAATCAATTAACAATCCTAAGATAAAGAAAATAATGACATTGCTAAGGGCTTATTGCCACACATGTTAAAGGGGAATCTCTCCTATTGCATATTTTTAGTATATTTGGGTGGTTAAAAAAAAATATTATGAAAAAAATAAACTCCATTTTACTAATTACTTCTCTTTTGGCATTTGCAGCATGTTCAGATGTTCCGATAGCTAGTCCTAAAAAATCAGACATTACTATACCAAGTACATTCACTACTAAGGTAGTGTTAGAAAAATATACTGGTGAATGGTGCGGAGCTTGCCCATCTGCAGGACAGTTTTATTCTGAAAAGAAAAGTACGGATGGCACCCAGTTTATAGGTGTAGCTATTCACGCGGGGTCTGGTAATGACAGGTATAAAGACAATCCAGCTAATGAAGCGATGTACAGACAGCTCAATACCAGCCTTAGTCACACTTCTGGTGGTATATCAATAGGTTTCCCTAATGTTATGTTTAACAGAAGCAAAGGACCAAACAATCAAGTGATTAACGGTTTTGGCAACAGTGATTGGTCTTCTAAGTTTGATGAGCTTAAAACAGCTACTGTAAGTAGTGGATTACGTTTAGAAACTAGTATTAGCGGTGATACTCTTACTGCTACGGTAAAGCATTATCATAAAACAGCATTAGAAGGTAACTACGCTATAACTGCATATGTAGTGGAAAACGAACTGGATGGTTCAAGGCAGGCATCTGCTAGTGCTGATTACAAGCAGCAGCACGTACTTAGAGAACTACTTACTCCTGCTGGAGGAACGCCTATAGACGCTACTGTCACAGATGAAATATTATCATTAGAACTTAGTTCTGTTGATATTTCTGCATATATCGCTGGCAACCTAGAAGTTATAGCTTTCATTCACCAAGATGGAGCGACATTTTCAGAGCAAGCTATTGTTAATGGTCAAATTGTACAAGCCGGAGAAGATCAATCTTTTGATTAAACCTGAAACACAAAACATCAGAGCCGACGAAATTATTCGTCGGCTTTTTTTATACCTACTTTTGCAAGACACTAAATGTCAAAAAAGAAAATCCTAATCCTGAATGGTCCTAACCTAAATCTACTGGGCACGCGAGAACCAGACATCTACGGAAATACGACTTTTGAGTCATTCCTAGAGCAAGTCAGAAGCCAGCTCTCAACCGTAGAGATAGAGTACTATCAAAGTAATATAGAAGGTGAATTAATCAATAAACTTCACGATACAGAAAATGGAACGTACTCTGGTATAGTGTTGAATGCCGGCGGATATTCCCATACTTCGGTAGCCTTAGCAGATGCAGTAGCTGCTATTAAAACACCTGTAGTAGGAGTACACATTTCGAATATATACACTCGTGAAAACGAAAGACATACAGAGCTGCTCGCTCAATACTGTGTAGGAGGAATATATGGCTTAGGAATGAGGGGATACGAACTTGCTATACAGCATTTTATTGTAGATTTTAAAACACTAAGGCACTAAGAAAAAGTGAGATTAATTGATGTACCTTACCTCAATATCTACTGAGCCTGAATCTAATTTCGAAATAATTCCGCACAGCATTAACAGCATGCTATTTTATCACTTGCTCAGAGCTGAATAGTACATCTTAGTGACTTAGTGTTTAATTTTTTCAGATATCACAAGTCACTAAACTTCTTTTTAACTTTGACAAAATACTGCCACACAATAGAGTTAGAATACAGTGAAACAGGAGTATTCCCTAGCTTTTTGACAGCCTTTCTTTTCTCGAGCACACTTCCAAAACTTACCCAGAAAGCAACATGAGCTTTGATAATCGTAAAAAATAACGTTGGCTTACCATCCACTATGAATTTAACTGCAGAAATACCGTCTAAAACCATTCTCCAAAGTACAATAAATAGCCAAAATGGCGTCTGTAAATTTTTAGCTAATAGGATAAGATTATTCCTAAAGTTTAAAAAATATTTTCGGTCAGAACCTTCTGCCAGCGTGCCACCTCCTAGGTGAAACACCTCAGATAGAGGCTCTACCATTACCTTATATCCCATTCGCTGCATCCGCCAACACAGGTCTATCTCCTCCATATGAGCAAAAAAATCTGCATCTAAAGCTCCTGCTTTATGATACACCTCTGCCTTCACAAACATGCACGCTCCCGTAGCCCAAAACACCTGCAACGAATCATCATACTGTTTTGTATCTTCTTCTAGAGTGTCAAACACTCTTCCTCTGCAAAACGGGTATCCCCACTTATCTAAAAACCCTCCAGAAGCTCCTGCATACTCAAACTTTCCCGGATCTTTAGCATCCAATATCTTAGGCTGTATGGCTCCTATACGCTTATCAGACATGGCCATTTCTACTAATGGAGAAAGCCAGTTTTCTGGCACTCGTACGTCACTATTTAACAATACATAATAGTCTGCCTCTATCTGAGTAAGTGCCCAGTTATATCCACCCGCATATCCATAGTTTTCTGGAGATACGAGCAGTTTTATCTCTTCTGTGTGCTGCTGCAGGTAGGCTACACTGTCATCCGTACTGGCATTATCCACTACCCAAACTTCCTTGTTCACATAAGATGTAGCTAATACTCCACCTAAAAATCGCTCGAGCAATGACCGAGTATTGTAGTTGAGAATAACGATGGCTACCTTAGGTTGAGAATCCGTCATTATGCTTTCTTCTTAGCAAAGACGAACTTCATAGTCTCTGGATGAAGTAGCAATATGCAGTAATCCTCTGAACGAGCCTTATACTGCTTCTCAAAATCATCCTTGCGGTCTGCTAATATGATCTTACGGGTAATCAACTCCTCCATGGTACTCGCACTAAAACTATAGTACGATTGAGATTCATTCTTATCTACTACCTTCTGGGCTATAGCAATGTCCTCTATATGGGCTATGAGGACCGGAAACTTAGAGTAACCCCCATCTACTATAGCTTTTACGGTCTCCGCTAACTCGGCACTCAGGATTTTCACATCTCCTTCTAACTGCACCAGTAGCTCCTTTTCTTGTTCTTCTTTTGTATTATCCATTGTGTATGCAACTGTCCTAATTTGCTAACTCTTGCTTTAACGCTAGCAAACATGTGTAAATAAATTTGTAATCTCAAAGAACCATTTCGAAAAATAAATTCTATGAAGAAAAAAAGACTTGGATTGCACGTATCTGTATATTTCTAGCCTCTCGCAGAGAGATACAAATAGAGCAAGTAGCAGGCTTAAATACTACCTACAGAACACGAGCAGATTGTATACTACGAGCATATCCGCTGAGCAACCCATACAAGGAGATGCGTATTGATTTGGGGAAACCCTAGGGACGTAGAGTTTTACCTAAATCCCATCTTCATTTACCCTGCTAAAAAACAATACATCGAGAACAGTCTGCACCAGTAGAGTATCTCCATATAGAATAACTAGCAAAGGACAACTTACTCTTCTAATCACTATTAACTAACGTTAATACGTACATTCGTATATTCCTAAAAACAACTAATAGCATGTATAAAACTATCGCACTTACACTGTTAATCACGTTATCTCTTAACACTATAGCACAAGATACCGCTACAGAAACTCCAGTACAAAAAGGAGATTATAAAATATTGAAATTAGATGCACTAAACCTCGTAGGCATCGGCATCCAAAAGCTAAGATTAGATTATGAAATATCTCCGATGAGAGCAAATCAGAATAATCTACCTACAGTAAACTTCAATGTGGTAATCCCATTCAACGGGTTAAATGACATAGATATCAACTATGGATTAGAAGCAGGTGTAGAGCTCCGCTTTTATCGACGTAAAAGACGTGCTGCTAATGCTCTAGCAGAAGGCTTTTTTATAGGAGCAGGACTGGACGGTGGATACGTTAACTTTTCTAGAGAACTCACCTACTATGACCGAAACTCACGAGTGTCCCAAGAGAACACTACCGAGTATGACCGTATCAGAACAGGCATATACCTAGTGACTGGAGGTCAGTCTCAGCTCGGAGATAAGCTATATTTCAATGTTAGCATGGGCTTGGGATGGAGTAATGTAAACGTGAGTGCCAAAGAAAATAGTGAGCTCATAGGATTCAGCACTTATAACAATAATTTACCACTCTCTAAGTTACTCTATAATGAGGGTAAAGGTCAACGCATCTATGCACCAGTGAGCATAGGCATAGGATACAATTTTGGCAATAGATAATCCGCGTATCACTCCTGTGCTATCTGACCAAGATATCACAAAAACTGCAGCTTTAGCCAAGGAAATATGGACGGAGCACTATACGCCTATCATAGGCTCTGAACAGGTTAGCTATATGCTAGCTAAATTTCAAAGCCAAGAAGCCATAGCACAGCAGATAAAAGACGGCTATCAATACTTCAGAATCTCTAGCCTCGAGGAGTATGGCTACCTAAGTATACAAGTGGAAGACAAACAGCTTTTTATCAGTAAAATCTATGTGAAAGCTGCTGCAAGAGGCAGAGGCTTAGGCAAGAGACTGATGCAACTGTCCATCACTATAGCCAAGGAAAACAGTCTCACTGGGCTGCGACTCACTGTAAATAAACACAACCTTCACTCTATAGCTGCGTATGAAAAAATGGGCTTCACCAAAAAACGTGAAGTTGTCTTTGATATAGGAGACGGGTATGTGATGGATGATTATGAGATGGTGTTCCTACTCACCTAGGCTTCAGCATCAACAGATTCTCTCAACTCCAACAGCACTACATTCTCTGCGTGATGCGTCTGTGGAAACATATCTACAGCTTGGCTTTTTACCACCTTATACTTCGCATCTAACATAGCTAAGTCACGTGCCTGCGTAGCTGGATTACAACTTACGTACACTATCTTAGGACAGGCTATATATGCTAGGTAATCTACTACTTTAGGATGCATGCCACTACGTGGAGGATCTGTGATGATGATGTCTGGCTTACCGTGTTCTTTATAAAAGGCTTCATTAAACACATCCTTCATATCACCCGCTAAAAACTCTACATTTGTCAGTCCGTTAATCCCTGCATTTACCTTAGCAGCTTCTATGGCCTCTTCTATTATCTCCACTCCCACCGCTTTTTTAGCTTTGATAGCTGCTACACACGTGATAGTGCCTGTACCACAGTAGAGGTCATATACTACATCTGTCTTTTGTATATCTGCGAAGTCTATAGCCACCTCATACAGCTTATCAGCTTGCATAGGGTTCGTCTGAAAAAAGGACTTTGGAGAGATATTAAACTTCAAACCGCCTAACTCTTCTTGTATCTCAAAATCACCACTATAGCCAATAAACTCTTGATCAAAAGTGCTATCGTTTAGCTTTTCATTGATGCAGTAGTTTAGTGCTTTCGGATTAAACTTCTCGTATATGGCCTTGAGTAAATTTTCGATTTTATCATCCTCCTTCTTAGCAAAGATTACATTTATCATCCAATCACCACCTTTCGTATTGCGGAGCATTAGGTTACGCATTAGTCCTGTGTGTTCCTTTAGATCATAAAAGGTGTAGTCATTTGCTATGCAATATTCATAAACAAAATTTCTAATATCATTTCCTTTATCATCCTGCAGCCAGCACTTATTTATAGCCAGCACTTTATCAAATCTACCTGGAGCATGAAAACCCAGTGCATTGGTATGTTCTAAATCTTCTAAGGTTTCATTTTCATATAACCATCGCTTATTAGAGAAGGTGTACTCCATCTTATTGCGATAAAACTGTACCTGCTCTGCTGCTACTATCGGTAGCGTCTCTTCTACCTCTACTTTACCTATTCTAGTAAGACAGTCTGTAGCCCAAGTATCCTTAAGCTTTGTCTGACTGGGGTAGTCTATGTGCTGCCATTTGCAGCCGCCACACGTGCCGTAGTGCTCACAGAAGGGTTCTCTCCTGAGCTCTGACTCGGTGTGTAACTTAGTAATTTTAGCAAGGCTGAATTTCTTTTTCCTCCCGACTACCTGTAGATCTACCACATCACCTGGAGCTCCATATTTTACGAAGATTACCTTTCCTTCTATCTTAGCGAGAGCATGTCCCTCACCACCAGCGGCTAGCAGTTCTACATTTTCATAATGCATCTGCTGGTCTTTTTTTCTTTTTCTTCCCAAAATTTATGTTTTATGGTGTTTTTAAAGTCACCGCTTTTTTATATCTATCTACACCATCTAGGGTAGCAGTAAATTTTTTTACGTCTTGATATCCTGGCACTTGAAACATCTTTTTGCCTTGTGGTACATAAAAGAAAAATGTAGGATATCCGCTTGGCTTATTATTAGAGAGTGCCATGAGTAACTGACGGCCCGTAAGTGAGTCTGACTCACCTACATAGTATTTGCCTTTCACCTCTGGATTAAATTTTATAGCTACGTACTTTTCATTGAACCTTCTGATGATTCCCGTATCAGAAAACGTCTTTTTATCCATCACCTTGCACCAACCACACCACTCTGTGTAGCAATCTATTACAGCTACTTTCCCTTCTTTTTTAGCAAGCTCATAGCCTGTATTAAAATCCATCCACTCTATCTCAGGCTTCTCCTCTACACGAGTAGTAGCTGCTATGAAACCGGTGGCTAAAACAATAATTACAAGTAATCTCCTCATATCTGAGGGCAAAAATAACCTTTCAAGTACGGTTTTATTGCCCATTTGGCTAATTTCCCTAGATACTAGCTATCATCCCTACGTATCACAGCCAGCAGTATCTCTATCTTAAACTGTACTTGTGCCTAGTAGGACTTCTACTTCTAGCGTAAAGCAAGCGGAACCGAACCATAGTACAACCTACATCACTATCACCATACCCTCACTACTGTGAGTAGGCACTGGAAGATATAGCACTATGAGTACACACAAGATACAACGATAAAAATGCATCTGAAAAAGACCAATTTTAGTGTTTTTAATACACAGATCCTTTTATAGAATGAGCTAGATACGCTGATGACAGCTACTCCTATATTTCACAGTAAGAATAGCTGCTACTGGTATGCCTAATACGGATTAAGTCATCAAATACCGGGACTATTCTGATTCTGTATCACCAATTTTGTCGTTATAAATTCTTGGCATAGCTAAGTGCATCCTGAGCTATGTCGAAGAGGCTATGACTTTCCTCCAGAGGCGGACAGGCTCCATTTATGCCTAAAATTTGATGCACATTTCTCAAAATACTCTCACGATCTTTAATCACTCAGTCCGTATAATACGCCCTTGAGCTCAGCAACAATTAACGTATATTCGCGTTTAACAGAAAAAAGAAGACCATTGATAAACAATACACTACTCGCTAAACTGGAGCACTTCATTAAAAAGTACTACCAAAATCAACTACTGAAAGGAGCTATACTCACAGTATCCCTAGTAGTTATAGCCTTTTTTGCACTCACTTTCGTAGAGTATTTTGCTAGGTTTAGCACGACTACCCGTACCACGCTATTTTATCTGTTTGCCTCCTCCAGTATAGGCATCCTAGGCTGGTACATCTTGAGACCCGTTTTAGGACTTATTAATGTCAATAGAAAATTTGGTGTACGTGAAGCTTCTAAACTCATCGGAAACCACTTTCCCGATGTGAAAGACAAACTCCTAAACACGCTACAACTCCAAGAAGAGTCTAAGAACAATACGAGTGCCCTACTCTGGGCCAGCATAGAGCAACGCACCAAAGAGCTCAATCCTGTACCATTTGCTGCGGCAGTGCCCTTTAAGAAAAACCTTACGTACGTAAAGTATGCTCTTCTACCTGCATTGGGATTACTCTTTGTGCTCCTAGTAAGTCCTGGTTTTAAAGAAAGTAGTGAGCGTGTGGTTAATTATCAGACCTACTTTGAGATCCAAGCTCCATTTCAATTTATCACAGATATAGACAATCAAAAAGCGATACAAAACGAAAATATACGCGTACCACTGCGTCTTACCGGGGAGCAAATCCCAAGTGAAGCCTACCTAGTCTTAGGAAAAAACCGCTATAAAATGCGAACTGACCAGATGGGACAATTTTATTACGAGATCAATAATATACAGAAATCAGAGAAAGTATATTTCGAAGCAGGTGGATTTAGCAGCCAAGAGTACGACCTCACTATTGCTCTAAAGCCGAGTCTACTGGGCTACAGTGCCACATTAGACTATCCTAGATATCTTGGCATGGCCAATGAAACCGTGCGAAACATAGGAGAAATAACGGTCCCACAAGGTACGGTCATTTCTTGGAGTTTTGATACTAGAAACATAGATGAGGTGACTCTATCTACCTCAGATAAGCCACTCATACCGCTGAAAGACAAACTGAAATTTGCAAAGAAATTTATGCAGTCTACCCTGCTCAAAGTGCACACTCGAAACAAAGAAGTAGCTCAAGGAGACTCTGTTTTTTATCAAGTAAATGTACTCCCAGATGAGTTTCCACAAATAGCTGTAGAGCGTAAGAATGATAGTCTAAGTAATAAGGTATTTTATTTCTTAGGAGACATATCAGATGATCACGGGTTTAGTAAACTGCAGTTTAATTACCGATTTACGCAAACTGAAAATAAAGATAATCAAGATAAAACGGGAGCTATCCCCATCCAGATAGATAAAGGAGTAGGCAGCCAGAGCTTCTATCACTACTGGAGTCTAGATGCACTGAATGTGCAGGCAGAGGATGAGATAGAATACTACTTCACCGTGTGGGATAATGATGGTGTAAATGGTACTAAACCTACCAAGACCAGCGTAAGCACCTACAAGGCCCCGTCTGCAGAAGAGATAAAAGAACAAACTGAGGAAGCCAATAAAGAGATAAAGAGCTCTATGGCTGGTGCTCAAGCGGAAGCCACCGAACTACAAAAAGAAATAGAAAGCATAGAAAGAATGCTTACAGAAAAGAAAAATCTGGACTGGAACGACAAGAAAAAAATACAAGACCTACTGGATAAACAGAAAGCTCTGGAAGAAAAAATACGCAGTGCTGTAAATAAAAACTTAGAGAAGAATAGTAAGGAGCAAGAGTTTACCCCGCAGGAAGAGCAGATGCTCGAAAAGCAAAAGCAGCTAGAAAAACTGATGGATGAGGTCCTAGACGAGGAGACTAAAAAGCTGATGGAAAAAATCCAGAAACTGCTGGATGAAAATAGAAAAGAAGACCTACAACAGGCGTTAGACAAATTTAAGTTTAATGAAAAAGAGATGAGCAAAGAGATGGATCGTATGCTCGAACTATTCAAAGAACTGGAACTCGAAAAGAAGCTAAACGAAACCATAGATAAACTCAATAAACTGGCCAAAGAGCAGCAAGAGCTGGCTAAGAAAACAGAAAACGAAAAAGGCAAAAATGATGAAATAGAGAAGAATCAAGAAAAACTCAAAGAAGAGTTTGAGAAAATAAAAGAGGACATTAAAGACATAGACAAAAAGAATGCTGAGCTAGAGACTCCACTCGATATAAGCAAGCAAGAAGAGAAGCAAGAAAAAGTCTCCGATAAGATGGATGATGCCCAACAGAAACAAGGCAAAGGCAAAAATAAGGAGGCGAGTGAGAGTATGGAAGATGCTGCCGAGGAGATGAAAGAGATGGCTGAGCAAATGCAGGAGGAAATGGAAGACTCCTTTGAAGAGCAGCAAGAAGAAGATTACAATAATCTCAGACAGATACTGGAAAACCTAGTACTCTTATCCTTTGACCAAGAAAAGGTGATAGACGGGTTTAAAGCGAATAAACGCTACAGCCCTAAATACATAGAACTGGCTCAGCGTCAGCGAAAAATCAAGGACGAAACTAAGATGGTAGAAGACTCCCTACTCGCTCTAAGTAAGCGTAATCCATCGATCTCCTCCTTCGTAAACGAGGAGGTAGCCAAGATAAATGACAACCTGGATAAGTCACTGGAATACCTGGGTGAACGGTATACGAATAATGCCATAGTAAACCAGCAGTATGCTATGATGGGATATAATAACCTAGCCTTAATGCTAGCGGAGTCTCTGGATCAGATGCAGCAGAAGATGAAGGCTCAAAAGCAAAACAAAGGAAAGCCCAAATCTGAGTGTAAGAAACCGGGTGGTGCCAAAGGCAAAAAGCAAAAGAAACCCAATGCCAATGCCATAAAAAAAATGCAACAAGAACTCGCTAAAAAAATGAGTGAGCTGGAAAAGGGCCAAAAGCAAGGGAAAGGAAAACCAGGTAGCAAAGAGTTTGCAGAGATGGCAGCACAGCAAGCGGCTATCCGTAAGAAACTGCAAGAGCTGAATGGACAACTCCAAAAAGAAGGAAAAGGCGGTAGTCTAGGTGATATAAAAAAGACAGAAGATCTGATGGATCAGCTGGAAGAAGACTTATACAATAAGAGACTCAATAGCCAAACGATGCTAAAACTCAATCAAATAAAGATAAAACTCAGTGAGCACGAGCGTGCAGAGCGTGAGCAAGAGCAGGATGATAAGCGAACGAGTAATGAAGGGCAAGACCAGCAAAGACCGGTACCGCCAAGTATCCAAAAATACCTAGACGAGAAAAAGAAGGAAACAGAACTGCTACGCAGTGTCTCTCCAGATCTGCAGCCTTACTACCAGAAAAAGGTAAAAGAGTATTTTGGGCAGTAACGAGAAAACTATAGTAGATACAAGATAGATGGGGTTTGGTTATAGATTCGGCTTCCAAGGTCAAGAAGGAGACGATGAGATTTCAGGTAGCGGAAACAGTTACGACTTCGGGGCTAGGATATATGATAGTAGATTAGGTCGGTGGATGAGTGTAGATCCACTCTGGAAGAAAGGCCCTGAATACAGCCCTTATAACTTCGCCTTTAATTCACCACTCAAATACTCTGATGAAGATGGAAATTGGCCAAAACTAGAAGGTTGGTACGGTGTTACTTTCTTTTTCTTTGAAGGTGAGATAGGTGCTGGATTGAGTTATGGGTTGAACTATATACGTCAAGAAGGAGTTGCTTATGATGAAGTAGGTAAGACTAAGTTTGTTATGACATCTGCTCTTTACATAGTTAATCAGAACTTGAAAGATGGCAGTCGAGACCCAAATCTGATTTCGGGGGCATCTTTTAGTCTAACTGCCAATGTGAAACAAAATTTGAGTTCGGAAACATTTACTGGAATTTTAGGAAAAGGAAGTACGGGTGTACCGCTACCCATTGGTAAAGGAGGATATGGCTTAGTTGTTAATATTGGGTTTAGTACAGATGAAATTTCTCTTGGGGTAGGGGTTGGTGCAGGTGTTAAGATTTCCTACGTATCAACGTCAATACAACAATCAATATCTCTTGTTGATGCAGAGGTAGATTTAGTCGAAAACGCAACAGAAGTATTCACTGAAAATTGGTTGCTAAATAATGTAACTGAACAGACTGATTCAGAAGGGAATATTACAGGGTATAAAGCAACAGTGGCAACTAAAAACATTAAAGGAGAACTAATAGACACAGGAATAGAAGTTTACAGTGGAGCCAGTAAAAATAAAGATGGGACGGTACAGTCAAATGGTGTTTATACATCAGAATCTTATGACACACAAGCAGCACAAGCAGAAAAAGATGATGAAGGTTAATTGATATGAATAATCTAAAGAAACGCATATTATGGGGACTGGGGATAGGGTTTGTTTTATTCTTTACCGTAGGAGGGCATTATATTAATAAATACCATAACGAATATGTAAAAAATCAGCCGAAAATGTATTGTTATCAGATGTTCTATGGCCCACCAAATCCAGTTTTGATAATTGAAAATTTAAAATATAAAGAAGTATATTCAGGTTATTACTCAGGATTAGAAAAAGGAAAGAAACAATATATTGAGTTTCCTGTAAAAACATTGCCAACTACCGTTCCTGTTTACGTTTTAGAGTATACAGAAGATAGCTTACTTGCAGAAGTTGTTAGCTATTATGACAGAGGAGCAAAATTTGGAGGAAGCTATTTGAGAGGTTGGGTATATGCTAAAACCTTGCATAAAGACCCTCCTCCATCAAAGAAGTAAAAAGAAAATGTATAATTGGTTTACAATATTTCTAATGGTAAGTTGGGGTTTTATGGCTTATTATTTTTACACTGTAATTAATAGTAAAATAAAACTGTATAACGTTAGAAAAAAGATGAAAGAATTAGGATTCATTAATCAAAAGGAAAGTATTTTGTTCAGTACTCTTCGTAGTCTCGTTTTTTGGATGTTTCCTGTTAAGTACAGTAATTCAGAGAACAATGAATATAATGTCATAGCAAAGAGAGCCAATAAGTCGATATTAAATATGGGTCTTGTTTTTGTTTTATTCATTTTAGTTTCATACTTAAAAACAATTTCATAAGCGTTTCCTCTCCCTCATTCTATCTTAAAAACCAAATGAATTAAGCACAAAATTTTTGAGTGTTTACGAATGGTGTTCTTCGATTGATGACGGCGAAAACTCTTGATAGCATTTTCCTCCCCGCTAGTTCCAGTTTCTAACTGGGATTGTGTACACGAAGAATAGGAAATAAGGTATCCCTACCGTCCTCGTTTGGCCTAGAAAAAAATCATATCCTTCGAATAAAACATTTTCCTCTCCCTCAACGTCTCCTGTAAGGGACGTTGAGGCTTGATTGCAGAGAATTAAGTCCCTAAGCAGAGAGGACTGTGAACTCAAAGAACAGGAAATAAGGCATTCCTCCCGTCCTCGTTTGGCCTAGAAAAAACATAAAGAAAAGGTGAGATAAACGGACATCGTACCTCGTCCGCCTTTTTTTTACCATACCCGTATCAGAGCTTAAAAAGCACTGCTACGGTCATTTGTTTTTCTATGCACACTGTGGGCGGAACAAGCTCTTCAAGGACCATTGAGTATTGACAGCACAGAATAAAGTCCCCAAGTAGACACACTAGTGCCATCAACGTCCTCTGCAAGAATTTCTCATGGCAATCGAGTTCTCCCGCTGGGGAATGACCTAGGTCAACTAGACTTAGATAAAATGATTAGAAGATTTGAAAATAGGGATTCAGAAGCTACTAAAGCGGTGATAAGGCAGTTAATGTCTTGAAGGTTAAATAAACTACTTGTTGGTGGGCAATTTCATTCCGTGCATATATGTATGGAATTAAGCTTCTCAAATTATAGCTAGAGTTTCTTGATAAGACAGTATCTTCGTTAAACCCCAAACAATAAGGTGAAATCTACCTATTGATACGTATGTCTGAAACCAATCGAATAGAATATAAACTGAAGCTAACTGACGGACTTGAAAAAGAAGTCGTTGCATTTTTAAACTACCGAGAAGGTGGGGCTATTTATATTGGAATAGATAAAAAGGGTGATGTGTTTGGTGTGGATGATTTAGATAGCGATATGCTTAAAATCAAAGACCGATTAAGACATAATATATCTTCTTCAGCTATGGGCTTATTTGATATAACCCAAGAAAATCAAAAGGGTAAAGACGTTATTAAAATTACTGTAGCCAGTGGCTCAGAAAAACCTTACTACATCAAGAAGTACGGAATGTCAGAAAAATGTTGCTATATGCGATCTGGAACAGCTGCTGAACCAATGACTCAATCTATAATTGACACACTCTATTCACGTAGAGTTAGAAACTCACTCCATAAACTACCTGCAAAGCGTCAAGACTTATCTTTCAATCAACTGAAGATTTATTATGAAGGAAGTGGCTTGGAACTTAATGATCAGTTTGCCAAGAATTTAGAGTTGCTAACTGAGGAAGGAAAGTATAATGCTGTAGCTTATCTGATGTCTGACAACAATGGAACATCCATTAAAGTGGCTAAATATAACGGTACAGATAGAATAGATTTAATAGAGAATGAAGAGTATGGACATGAATCACTTGTTAAATCTACGAAGCGAGTATTAGATAAATTAGATTTAGAGAATACCACCTTTGCACAAATTACAGGAAAAGCTAGAAATACAAGAAGACTGTGGAATCATGTTGCTGTAAGAGAAGCTGTTATTAATGCTATTGTTCATAATGACTTTACTAATGGAATACCTCCTAAATTTGAGATTTTCAGCGATAGATTAGAGATTACCTCAACAGGAAAACTCATTGATGATATAGAGAAAGAAGATTTTTTTAAAGGTATTTCAGCTCCTAAGAATCCTGAACTTATGAGAATTTTTAGAGACTTAGATTTAGTAGAACATCTTGGATCTGGTATCCCACGAATACTTAAAGCTTATAACAGAGATTGCTTCATATTTATGAATAATTTTATTAGTATGTCGTTTCCTAAATCCGAGGGTAGTTTTGTGAAAGATGGAGGTGGTCAGACAAGTGGTCAGATGGGTGGTCAGACAGGTGGTCAGAAGCCTTTAACTAAAAGACAGCAAGACGTGCTAACTATTATCAAAGAGACTCCATCTATATCAAGAAGAGAATTGTCTGAGGAATTGGGAATAAATCAATCCGCTATACAAAAACATATAGATGCACTTAAAGAAAAAAATCACATCACAAGAGTTGGCGGCTCGCAGGGTTATTGGGAAATCGTTATAGTTGAAAACTAGTTGGGATGTTTAAAATTGCATACTGATTATGATAAAGATCTTAAAACTCACACGGTCGATTATAAATTCGGATTCAATGGTAAAGAGCAAGACAATAGCATAAAGAGTCAGGGTAACTCGTATGACTTCGGGGCTAGGATATATGACTCTAGGTTAGGGAGGTTCTTTTCTACTGACCCTTTGGAAAGGAAATATCCGTGGCAAACACCTTATGCTTACTTTAGGAACTCCATTATTAAAATCCTTGACATACTTGGTATGGGAGGCGGAGATGAACCTGATAATGGTACAAACCCTTCTTTAGCTTCACAGGATAAAGGAGCTACACCAAATCAAGATGATTTATATTTAAAGTTTAAGTTCAAGGCCAATATGACAATAGGTTCTTTGTCTGCAAACATTAAATTTCTCGGAGCCAAAGCGGGTTACGTAGGTAAATTTGGAAAAATAGATGTATATGGAGTTAACCTAGAAGTGGGTATTAACCTTGCCAAGATGGAAGGTATATGGAAACCTAAATTTAATTTTTTCGACAATAATACTGCTGAAATGGGTACAGCTGTCAGGGCAATCGCTTAAAAACAATCTATATTCATAATTTTTTCTAAATATTCCAGATTCCATCCTGCAGTTTTACGTTTGACTTTTTGTGATTTCTTGGAAGCTTTATCTTGTTT
>Ga0306865_1000066_pt1 | contig 63686 bp, 54 predicted proteins | sample AntRauTorckE5431_FD_190441 | JGI IMG/M metagenome (GOLD analysis project Ga0306865, IMG submission 190441) | Saline lake microbial communities from Rauer Islands, Antarctica - Metagenome Torckler E5 #431 (v2) (version 2) | ecosystem: Environmental > Aquatic > Non-marine Saline and Alkaline >... | reverse complement strand
GTAAAACAAGCGATATCCTTATCAGACTATACTTTGCCACCTTTGTTTAACGAGGGCAAAAAGCAAAACTTAGTATTGTTGGCAGGCAGAAAGATTTCAAGTGATTACCTTGAAATGCACAAAACAATAAAAAAGGAGTTTACATTTATAGAAGTAAAAAACTTATCGCAACTTGCTCTTGCCAAATATTTAAAAAGAAGTAAATGCTACATTGATTTTGGTTTATTTCCAGGTAAGGATAGGTTGCCTCGAGAAGCAGTTATAATGAATAATTTGATAGTGACTTCTCAATATGGGGCCTGCTCTAATTTGGAGGATTTCGCAATTCAAGAATCATTTAAACTAAAGATGGAAACGACTGGCCCTGAGTTGGTAGACTACCTTAATGGAATAATATTAGACTATAGTATTCAACATGATAAATTTGTTAAATTTAAGACTGTTGTTTATGGTGAAAAGGATGTGTTCTTTAGTGAAGTAAGTAGTATTTTTGGATTGTTGCTTGTAGCTGTTCCTAATCCGAGTAAAAAAAGGATATTTCATGTTTATATAGAACATGTACTGTGGTTACTTGGGTTTTACAAACAACTAGGAGGTGTGAATACTCGATTTGAAAAAGTATTATTTTACGTAAGATTTAAGGTTTTAAAAATGGTCGATAGGCGGGTTTTCTAGACAGGAAATGTTAATTGTATATTTATTTAGTAGTGCTTTTTACACGATTCTAGACTAATACGGTACAATTTCCTCAGACTAAATGAAGTATAATGATAAGCATAATTATTTGTAGTAGAAATATCAATGAGTTTAGATTGCAATGTCTGATTCTTATTGTTCTCATTGGACACTCTTTTCATATTGTAAGATATCTTTAGACCTTTGCTGAGGTTTATTTGCCAGTAATTAAAGTTCAAATTATAAAAGTACCGTATCACTTTAATTCTTTGATTGCTATTATTAAGTTTCAATAATCCCAATATTGATCGAAGTAAAGTTATTGCATTTATTTTAGCCGAAAGGTGATCATCTACCATTACTACAGGTATTCTTTTTTCCTTTAGAATAGCTTTTTCAAAAGACCATTCATTATTGATACCAATGGAAATAAGGGCATCACAAGTATCGATAACCACTTTTCCTAAAACGTAGCCACCGTCAGATTCCCTTCCCAATCTTAATAGGTCCAAATTTTGGTCTGGTTGTATGTTTTTTAGAAGTTCGATGTGATTATAGTTTGTCATTATTTTTTTTGAAAATGATTGGAACAGTTTCTTGGGAAGATTTAGCTTGTTATTTCTCCACTCTTGTTATTCTAATTCATAAAGGTAAACTCCTTTGACGTTTGTATTATGAGCGTAATCTCCTTTTAATTCAAACTTTTTAAAAAATGGTTTTATCTGAGTACTATCTAGGAATAAAATGGTTTGAGGAGGATTTGAATCTTGATTTGCTTTGTATTTTTCATTGTTCTCATACCAAGTATGAAGGTCGTCATTCTCTTGATTATTTAGAGAATATTTTTCTGAATTAAACTGACCATTAATGAGACCTGCAATAGGAATAACTGTTTTGTTTTGGTAAAAAGTTAAATAAGTGTCTAATGAGCTGAAGTATTCTATATTGTGTATTGGGTCAGCTACTAGCCATACCTCAGAGTTGTCACTTTTTTTTATTTCATTGAATAATACTTTTAGAGACCTTCCTTCTTTACCAAAACTATAGGAATGCATAAGCCCATGTGTAGCTGGGGGTATCAATAAAAACAGCGTTATAAAAATAGCAAATATCTTAAACCAGTTTTCGTTCTTTTTTAAATAATGTATGAATGATACAATTAAAAATGAGAACCCAATTGTGGAAGGGAGCATAAACCTTCCACTCATTCCACTTTTAGCGTGTAATACTACGTTTGGAACAACAACAAGTAAGCAAAATATGAATGGAATAGATAATATTTTCATTCTGGCTATAAATTCTTTTTCATCTTTTATAACGAAATAGAATGCTGTAGATAATACTCCTATCAGTAGAATAAAGTAGTAAATGTTGAATAAAATAATATCTCGAACTCCAAGTATCATTGCTTTTAACGAGTACAAATCAACACCGCAATATGAAGAGTTATTAATTCCAACAATTGCAATTATAATGTAGAGGTTAATTAGCATTACTATCAGTGGTAGGACGGCTAAGTGATTTTTACGTAGGGATTTACCAAAACTAATTTTAAATGTCAAACTATCAATATAGATTTTTAATAATACTACTGCAGGAATTATAATCGTAAAGCTTTCTTTACTAAGTGCTGCTAAAGAGAGAGAGGATATAAATAAATAATTATTGACTCCAAATGATATTTTTTTTGATGTAATTGAGTAAAATGAAATTGATAATAATAGAATTGCAATGGATTCATTTGGTCCAAGTCTCCACCATATCGACATTTGTGGTCCGATAAAAATCAAAAGTACAAATAGTATACACTCTTTAAATTGAAAGTTAAGATTCTTTAGAAATGTGAAAAAGAACTTAATTGAAAGACAGAATAAGGTGATTTTGTAAACTGAAAGAACTGCAAAATTCAGTCCAAGTGTGTAAACCATAGCTATTTGATGGGCGTAGTAAAATGGTCTGAATCTCCAGTCTAAATCTCTTTTTACGTAGTGTTTGAGTAGATCTAAATACTGTGTTGAATTAAGTGATTCAGATTCAAAAAGAATAAGCTCCCAGTCGTCAGCAAAGTGAAAGCCTGATAAAAAAGTTCTATTGATAATAAAATATAATAGAATAATTAAACCGACAATCGCGTAAAATAAGGCGTTTGGATTCGCTAGCAAAGAATTGAATTTGGCTCTAAAAACACTATGTTTCATTTTAAATATATTCAGTTTTAAATAGAAAGGCAATTTATGTATTAATTTTGCTTTTATAATTTTTGTGAAAAGTAATAATAACAACTTCGTTATAATCATTCCAATTTATAACGTGCTAAATGATTGCGAAAAAGCTTCGTTATGTTCTCTATCAAAAATGTTTGATAGAGACAGTTCATTAACCACAGTTTTTATTGGTATCGAATGTATTTTTAAAAAAGAATTTAATCTTATTTGTAGTATTTTGGAAACATCAAATGTCAAGTTTGAATTATTCAATCCATTTTATTTTAGTAGTATAAGAACATATAATTTACTTTTAACTAATCATTGTTTTTACAAAAGGTTTAGTCAGTACCGGTATTTACTAATTTTCCAATTAGATGCTTATCTTATAGGTCTAGATTTAAATAAGTTTATGCTGAAAGATTATACTTTTATCGGAGCTCCGTGGTTTGATAACGAAGGAAAGGAAAATGGTGCCTCAATGATCGGAAATGGGGGTTTCTCTTTAAGAAAGTCTAATGATTTTCTTAGGATTCTTAAAAATAATTCTGTTGTGTCGCAATTGTTTTGGAGAATGTATCGGCCTTATAATACCCCATATAGAAGACTATTTAAACTCTTAATACTATATCCCCATATGCTTTATGCATACATCCGTCGATTACCGTTTGAGTTAGAATGGTCAAAATATAATAATGTAAATGAAGATGTAATCTTTTCTTCTTTGTTTTCAATGGATGATAGTTTTAGCATACCTGATTTTAAAGATGCTTTAGAATTTAGTTTTGAGTGTTATCCCAATAGATGCTATGATTTAAATAATAAAAACCTTCCATTAGGTTGTCATGCTTGGAGTAGATATGATTTAGATTTTTGGAAATCTCATTTACCTGATTTAAGAAAATTTTGATCAATTTAAGCATTACCATAATAACACCAAACCTAAATGGTGGTGAGTTCTTGGAAGAATGTATTCTTTCCATTCAACGTCAAAACTATCTAAATATCAAACATATAGTCATAGATGGAGGCTCAGAGGATGACTCGCACTCGATTCTAGAAAAGTATAATGTTGAGTACGAAGTAGTACTGGAGCTAAATAACTATGAAGCTATTCATTATGGATTTGAAAAGTACCCTTCTGATATTCAGGCATGGTTAAATGCAGATGACATTTATAGAGACGGAGCTTTATCCTCTGTGATGCAGGTTTTTAATACATCAAGTCAGGTTTGGTGGTTAACAGGAATACCTTCTTTGACTGATAAAACAGGAAGGATTAAGCCAACAACATCTCTTCCTTGTCCGTTATTTTCTAAATATTTCTACCTGTATAGGAAGAACAACTATATACAACAAGAATCAACGTTTTGGAGGAGTAAGCTTTATAATAAAGTAAAAGGTTTATCAAAAGACTATACGTATGCCAATGATTATTCGTTATGGTTTAGTTTTTTTAAACATACTAGGCTCTATACTTTACCACAAATTGTGGCCAGTTTTCGACAACATGGAGATGATCAGATTTCAGTGAAAAATAGAGAAAAATATGACGATGAAGTTGAGGATATTATCTCTAAGAATAAAGTAATAAAGAATCCACTGAAGATTGGGGCTATCAAAAGTTTATTGTTTTTTGATCTTGTTATACTACATACTCCCAAGCTGAGGGTTACATATATGAAGTCCAAATTTCGACAAAGGATTTTGGCCTTTCCTCCATTAATCATATATCAGAATTCAGAAGTAAAAGTACTTTTATAGAACGGTTTTACCTCGCGATATATATTTTTCCGTAACCATCGGTAAAAAACTGATCTCCTGCTGTTTCCATTGTTGGAAGCTGTTCTCCATTTATTTTAGCAGTGACCTTATACAAGTAGACCCCATTTGCAAGTGGATCTCCATACTCATCTGTGCCGTTCCACGTAAACTCAGATATATTATTTCCAATTCGTATGGAGCCCAATTCATAGTGTGATATTTCACGAACAACCTTTCCTGATACTGTAAGAATCTGAATCTTCATATAGTCTGGCACTTGTGAGCCGGTCAATGTATATACGAATTTCATCTGTGTGCTAAATGGATTGGGGTATGGATATATATTAGAAATGCTTGCTTCTCGAATTACTTTGAAATGAATTTGATATCCGTCATCGCTTGACAAATTGCCACTAGCATCGCTAACTTTTACCCTTAAAAAATATTCCCCACTTGGGAGTTCGTTAGTGTTGTAAGTAAGAGTCGCTTCTTCTTGAGGTTTAGCCGCTGGAGTGAAAATCACATTCATCAATGAGGTATTTATAGTGTCTGTTTGACCATCAGGTTTTAGTAAGGTAGCCCATATGGTAGATGGTTCACTAAGAGCTAAGTGAGGATTATCATCATTGGCGGTTATAAGGATAGACGTATTAGGAGAAACGATGTCATTATCTAAGATATGTCTCCCATCGAAAACTACATCTAAAAGCGGATTTCTATTATCAGTGGTAACAATGAAATTCTTACTATGGTAATTGTTATCAAGGGTCTGCTCATTTACTTGCCTATTTGAGTTAACGGACAGTAATAGTTGATAGTCTCCACTAATATTCGTTGTTTTAATGGTGTCTTTTATCAAAACACTATTGTTTCCTTGTATGGAGTCAAGCATAGCCCATTTTAGTGTATCTGTTATTCCTGTACTATTATTTCTAAGTGAAAGTAAGTAGTTACTAGAGTCGAATGTAGTTTGTCTGATGTTAGTGAAGTTTATCGAGAACTTGAGAGGGTCGCCTTGTAAAAGAGTGTCGCTTTTGAACATATATTCGTTATCTAGGGTAACGGTGCCCTCAGAAACTTCTGTATAATGTATTCTCCAACGTTTTATGTTAAAAGCTGTTCGGTTATTTTGGTCTATTATATCAATTTGAAACCTTAGGTAAGGGAATGTTTTAGCATCTATGTTAGTAAGATCTATTGAAGCCTTGTTTATATTTACAGCACTGATGTTTTGCCATTGATTACTGTTCTCACTTCCCCAAACAGATATATTAAAACTGTCTTCTGCGGTAATAGATGAACTGTCTATATCTATTATTAGCCTCTCCCAGCCGTCAGAAGGACCGATAATTTTAGAGGATATAGAACCATTATTAAGACGTGGTGTGAATGTAGAAGATACTGCAAGCAATTGTTCCTTAGGCGGGGTAACAGTGCTTCCATAGTCTCCTAAAAATTCTGTTGCAGAACCAGGTGAGGTTCCTTTCGTCCCATATATTCCAAATGGTTCTCCATTTTTGACAGATTGTAGTTGCAGTATTCCAAATTTCTCAAGTTCGTTCCATAACGGCATAGACCAAAGTTCTGTTTTACTGGTATAGGTACTCATCATTATTATATGATATCCATCGGGTACTCTCTTTAAAAGACTGATCATTGAGTCTTGGTTTGGTGCTACGTCGGTATTATAATGGTATACTCCAGACTTATTGCCCACTACCGTATATTTAGACATCGGAGGTGTCCACCAAGGTCTAGGATATGCAACATTGAAAGCATTGTTTTCTTCGGAGTACCTATCGTCTGTATCTGGATTGATGATCATGAAAACAGATCCTGTGAATGGCCACCAGTTAATCAAGGCGGGATATCCGTCTATAATGATCCAGCGGTTTGCATATTTTCCTGCATCTTGACCATGAGTACTTATTTGATAGTCTGCAGAGGTAGTACGTTGAAACTCAAAATTGCCATTTGTGCTATCCACACGTATGAATTCTTTGTTTGTATTGTAAAATTTCCACTTATTTCCTTCTGTCCATCCAGGCAAATCATCCTTTAAATAGCCGAAAGTTCTATAGGTCCAATCTGACTCTATTCCATTTTCTATGAAGCGACTCCGGATATAGTAGTCTTTATTCTCAAAGGAAGGAATAGAAATAGTTTCTCTTAAAAGAGTTTTTGTGGAATTTATGCTTTTGGTGCCCACTGGGTTGCCAAAGTAGGGCAGACTATCCCACTCTACTACTATGTTTCTTGTGATCCCTTCATGTCCAGGGATTTGAATTGTTAAATTGACAGTGGCATCAGAGATGATTGCATCTTCTATTGGAAGCAGAATCGATGGACTCTTTTGTTTAATTAAATGTTGTAAACTAAATGTGTTATTAGATTCTCCCACGGGAAGCAATTCAGATATAGAGTTAGCACTATCAAGTATTATCTTGAAATTTATAAGACCCTTAAGCTCTCTATTTGGCAAACGGATGGTATACGTTTCTTTATAAGAAGGGCTAGTAATAGTTAATTTCTTTGAGGCTAACGTAACATTGTTATTGGATGCATCTATATTAACAGTCAGAAATGCAGAAGTACTTATTCCTAGGTTCTTGATGTCTAAAACAATTTCTATAGAGTCGGATGCCGATATGTGTTCGTTTATTTCACCCCTAGAAACGAAATAATCAGGCTTCTTTGGAGCAAATATATCTAGTGCAGGGTCTCCGTGATACACTAGTTGTCGTGCTTCAAGTATGGATACTGGTTGGTAAATGGAGCCATAGTTTTCGGAAGCTTTTTTCAAGGCCTGCCCTATACCTTGGCCGTACGTAGTTTTAAAAAGAGCTCTGTGTATCTGTAAGGTATGAAGGAATAAGGGAGTTGAAAATCCAGAATTTGAACTAGCAACCCATCCGAGTGCACCATTCATTGGCTCAAAGAGGAATCTTTCAGCGAGTGAGAGGTCTACGTAAGTATTGCCTAATGCACATCCGTTGAACAGGAAGAGTGGTGTTTTTCCATAATTATTCAACTTACTAGGTTCACCCAATGATATTTCAGTGACTTGTGCTGCTCCATGTCCAAAATAGGAGAGCATACAAGCTCCTTCATTTAGCTCTTCCTGTATTTGGCCTGTTAGACTAGTCTGAACAGGCACAGGTTCACTTTTAGAAAATAAAACTCTATACCCACCTAAACTGCTGTCTTTAATCACATTGTAGTAGCTATCTAGGTATCCTTTAAATGTTTCATTTTCCTCTATAACTCCGCCAGCGAGTTGGATTACTTTCTTTTGCCAATCTGCATTAGGCTGAGATTCATATGCCCTAAGCTTTTCTAAGTAATGGTCTATTTGGTCATTGCTTCTGGCAGGTATACGACCTATGCCGTAGTCTATATTAAGCCTTGTAGTATTTAGTGGAGATACATATAAATAATCGCTTGCGGGTAGTCCTATAGATGGGACTAAGTTGTAAGCATTTTTGCGTGCATCATTACTTCTTATTCTACTATATAACTGACCTTTTCCTAAAATTAATATGTTCATTAAATTGGGAAGGAGTTGGTCAAAAGTTCCAATAAAGTTTCTAACTGCTAGAGGAGATTCTATCCCGTACCCATACTTTTCATATAAATCTTGAACATATGCGATCTCAACAGTATGAGACCCTCCTTCAGTACTTTCTCGGTAGTTTTTATAGTTTACAGCACCCGTCTCTAATTTCTTATTGGTTATAATCAAATAGTCTACTGAAGTGTTTTGGGAGTAGGTAACCATTTCTACATTTTTAAAACTTGCTATTTGTTTTATCTCTGTTTCATCTAGTATTAAATACTCGACCTTTCCTGCGTTTGGTAGGTTGAAAAGTATATGGTTATCAGTTTGCTTGTCTGCTTTTATCCTTTTTTTGGAAGATAGATCATAGACTATGGGTGCAGATTTGATATCTGAGTAGTTAGCAAAATCAAAATAGCTGTATGTAAAGTCCGAATTCACATGAAGTTCTGAGCTGTTTTCGAGGTCGAAAAGTCTAGGATAGGTGATTTTAAGACGACTTACATTGAAGGCACTACCACTAAATGTAATTTCACCCATAAATACATCTGTGCTTGGTTTTAAGTCGCTTGCTGGTACCACCGCCGAAACGTCTATGCGTTCATATCCTAACGTTTTCTGACGAGCAATAATGTTTCCACGTGAATTTATAGATAATCCAAACTCGTGGTTATAGTTGTTTGAAATGACACTGGTATTGTGATTTGAAGAGTAGGCTATTGCCTGTAAAGAAGCATTTGGCCCACTCGTGTTAATCGCGGGTAGAGGTACTCTAAATTGACTTTGAGAATTCCATACCCATTGGTGAAAACCTTCCCCACCTGTATACTCTGAGTACAATTGAGCCCCTTCATTGTTAAGCGGTATACCTGCAAAATAATTAGAGGTAAATACCTGGGTAATCGAGTGCATAAAGTAACTGTTGGAAGTTTTTCCACTATAATTATTATCGTAGTAGGCTGCGAATCTTTTAGAACTAGGCGAGGTAGACCATGTCAGGTAGTATGAAGATGTATCCGTGAATATGCTGTAGTCTTTGTGAGGTTGATCTGATGTTGATTTGTATAACGCAGACTCTAAAGTGCCGTCATTTTTCTGACCGTAAAACTCAATTACATCTGTTGTGTCAAAAGATCCATCTTGTTCTCCACGCACATATATGTACTGTTCTTCTCCATTCCGAAAAAGCTTAAAATTACGAGGATCAATATTATCTAGTGCTATACCTGATGTGGTGAGATCGGAGAATTCTACTTTATAAATACCCTCCTCACCTATTGTTATTTTATAATATTCTTGACCAGCTACTATCCATTCATCCCCAGTCTGACAATACGAAGTGTTGGATAAGAAAATGAGTGCTGAGATGAGTACTATTGTTTTGGTAAATTTAGGCATTCCCTTGTGGTTGTTTGTTGGTCTACAAAAATAGCGAATTTTAAACTAAAAAATTGAGTGCTAAAGGTATACCATTGTTCATTTTAAAGTAAATTTTGTAAAAACTTTTTCCTATTGCTGGATTATCTAACTTCGCCAAACATTTAAATGAATAAAGTAGTACAAAACGCAGCAGAAGCTATAGCAGGAATAACAGATGGAATGACTCTTATGCTAGGAGGTTTCGGACTTTGTGGCATCCCTGAAAACACGATCAATGCTCTAGTGAAATCTGGCGTAAAAAATCTTACGTGCATTAGTAATAATGCAGGAGTAGACGATTTCGGAATCGGACTTCTTTTACAAAGCAAGCAGGTAAAAAAAATGATTAGTTCTTACGTTGGTGAAAATGCAGAGTTTGAAAGGCAGCTATTAAGTGGTGAGCTAGAGGTAGAGTTGCTTCCGCAAGGGACACTAGCAGAGCGGTGCAGAGCAGCTGGAGCGGGTATACCCGCTTTTTTTACACCTGCAGGATACGGTACTGAGGTAGCGGAAGGTAAAGAAGTACGTGAGTTTAACGGTAAGCAGTACATAATGGAAAAAGCCTTTGAGTCTGATTATGCTCTAGTAAAAGCTTGGAAGGGAGATACAGACGGAAACCTGATATTTAAGGCTACTGCACGAAATTTTAATCCGTTGATGGCTATGGCAGGCAAAATTACCATAGCTGAAGTGGAAGAACTTGTGCAGCCCGGGGAATTAGATCCTAACTTTATTCATACGTCTAGTATATTTGTGAATAGAATATTCCAAGGAACTGATTACGAAAAAAGAATAGAACAAAGAACTACAAAATAATGCTCACTAAAGAACAAATAGCTCAGCGAATCGCTAAAGAATTGAAAGACGGATACTATGTAAACTTGGGTATAGGAATACCAACGTTGGTAGCCAATTTTGTGCCAAGTGATATAGATGTAACCCTTCAGTCTGAGAACGGACTGCTGGGTATGGGACCGTTTCCTTCGGAAGAAGAAATAGATGCAGACCTGATCAATGCAGGTAAGCAGACAGTCACCACTTTACCCGGTTCTGTCTTTTTTGATAGTGCTACTAGCTTTGCGATGATACGCAGTGGCCGGGTAGACCTTACAGTGCTAGGGGCTATGGAGGTAAACGATAAAGGAGATATAGCCAATTGGAAAATACCAGGTAAAATGGTGAAAGGTATGGGAGGAGCTATGGACTTAGTGGCATCCGCTCAGAATATCATAGTCGCTATGCAGCATACCAATAGAGCGGGAGAGAGTAAACTGCTCAAAGAGCTCAGTCTGCCTGTCACAGGTCTAGGATGTGTAAAAAAGGTAGTCACTAACCTTTGCGTGATGGATGTCACTGAGAGAGGATTTGAACTGAAAGAACTTGCTCTAGGAGTATCGGTAGACGAGGTGAAAGCAGCTACAGCAGGTACTCTTATAGTAGAAGGAGATATACCCGTTATAAGCTTTTAGCGATAATTTACAGATTAGATTAGTTTAAGTTTTTCGTGATTAGGTTAGCTAGTATGTGTGTTATTTGTAGTAGCTACTTTAGCTAATATTAAGCCTTAATGAACTCATTTATTCTTCTTCAACAGTGTGCTATTTTTAAAGCTTCTCGTAAAATGCATAAAATCTATGTCTATGAATTAAATAGCAAGTGTTGCTCTCCTTGAATCCTCGTATATCATTTTTTACTGATTAAATTTACTTCTTTACCATAAGAAGACTAACTATACGCCTTGAATTGTATAACAAGTGTAAAATCATATTTAAAATGCTAATTACTAGTGCTACCTTTGCACTTATGAAAGTAACAGTAGTAGGAGCGGGTGCCGTAGGTGCTAGTTGTGCCGAGTATATCGCCATTAAAGATTTTGCCGCAGAGGTGGTTTTAGTAGATATAAAAGAAGGTTTTGCAGAAGGTAAGGCCATGGACCTTATGCAGTGTGCATCTCTAAACGGGTTTGACACCAAAATAACAGGAGCTACCAATAATTACGCAGCTACCGCAGGTAGTGACGTGGCGGTAATCACTAGCGGAATACCGCGTAAGCCGGGTATGACTCGTGAGGAGCTTATAGGAATCAATGCAGGGATAGTGAAAACTGTTTCTTCTAGCATATTGGAGCATTCTCCCAATGCTATCATTATAGTAGTATCTAATCCTATGGATACGATGACTTACTTAGTACATACATCTACTGATATCCCAAAGAACCGCATTATTGGTATGGGTGGAGCTTTAGATAGTGCACGTTTTAAGTACAGATTATCAGAAGCCCTAGGTTGCCCAGCTAGTGATGTAGATGGTATGGTAATAGGTGGTCATAGCGATACAGGTATGGTACCACTAATAGAAAAAGCAACAAGAAACAGCGTGAATATTTCTGAATTTTTGGATGCTGCTCGAATGGATGAGATAGTACAAGCTACCAAAGTGGGTGGTGCTACACTCACTGGCTTACTAGGCACTAGTGCTTGGTACGCTCCAGGAGCTGCTGTGTCTGAGATAGTGAAAGCCATAGCCCTAGATTCTCAAAAAATGATTCCTTGCTCTGCATTATTAGACGGAGAGTATAACCTAAGTGGATTGTGCATAGGTGTGCCTTGTATCATAGGTAAGAATGGCATAGAGCGAATAGTAGAAGTGTCATTATCTGACGCTGAAAAAGCTCATATGCAATCTAGTGCGGAAGGTGTAAGTAAAACCAATGCATTGCTTAACTAATTTCTAAAAATATAAATATGCTCAGGAGAGCTGCTAGAAATAGCAGCTCTTTTTTGTTGTGTTCTCAGTATGATTGCTTGTGATTTTGGAATGACTAAACTAGACTGACAAAAAAACTAAAAGTAAAATACTGCCATATATTAAAAATATCTTTGACCAAAATTTAGGGGATGGTGAATTATCATTCTGAGTTTTGATCCAAGGGAAAAAGTATCGAAGGATGAGTAATTCAAAGGACAATAAAACAGCCATACTATATATGATGCTGGCCTCGGTCATCTTCGCCACTATGAATCTCATAGTGAAGTATCTGGATGAGATACCTGTAGCTCAAATAGTATTTATGCGGAGTATTGTGATGCTACTTATGGTCATCGTTGTTTTGAGAAAAAAGAACATTCCACCTTTTGGAACACAGAAAAAGTTGCTCATATTTAGAGGCGTATTTGGCTCGCTCGGTATCGCACTCTTCTTTTATACACTGCATACATTACCGCTAGCTAGTGCAGTAATGGTACACTATCTCACACCCATCATCACTATACTTATATCGGTGCTTATCACTAAAGTGCGTATAGCTCCATTGAGGTGGTTCTTCTTTTTGTTGTGTTTTGCTGGAATATATATTATCAAAGACTTTGATGATAGGGTAGAGGTGTTGCCCATTATCATAGGAGTGCTGGGTACTGTAGCCGCATCTGCAGCGTATAATGTGATCAGTGTACTTAAGAAGACGGAGCATCACTTAGTGATTATGCTCTATTTCCCTATGGTGACAGTACCTTTGGTATTGACGTATATATTAGTCTCAGGAGACTGGGTATGGACATCTGCTATTAATTGGATGCTACTTAGTGTGATAGGGTTATGTACGTATTTTGCTCAGTATTTTCTTACTAGGGCATATCAGATCGGAGAAGTAAGCAAGGTGAGTATTGTCTCTTATCTAGGCATCGTGTATGCACTATCCTTTGGTTACTTTCTGTTTGACGAGTGGTACAGCCCGGTTGTATTCGCAGGATTACTGTTAGTGCTGATTGGAGTACTGGGTAATATCTTTTACAAAGGAAATTTAAAAACAGAAGAGTGAAGGATGTATGAAAAGACAGCACTTATACTTCCTATATTTTAGTGATCCTAGTAGCTCTCAATGATGAAATTGTATACTTTTCAGCTAGTATAAAATTTTATTTACGCAGAGCAACCACAGGGTCCATTTTACTAGCTTGCAGTGCCGGAGCTATACCTGCTATCAGTCCTATGAATATGGCTATGGATATACCCGTGACGAATATATTGGTGCTGTAGTATATTTCAAATGAAGTAAAATAGGACGCAGCAGCACCTGCACTCGCTACGATTACTATACCTACTAGAGCTCCTATTACGCAGAGGAGCACTGCTTCAAAAAGAAACTGTGTAAGAATAAATGATCTTTTAGCTCCTAGAGCTTTTTGAAGTCCTATGATTGCGGTACGCTCTTTCACAGAGACGAACATGATATTTGCAATGCCAAACCCACCTACCAACAATGAGAACCCACCAATCAAAACAGCGGCTATATCTATCATTCCGAAGGTTTGGTTTAGGCTATCGGAGACCATGGTTAGTTTATTGATTGCAAAATCGTCCTTATCTTTGGGTTTCAACTTTCGCAGCGAACGCATGATCCGTTTTATCTCATAGTCTAGCAGTTTTAGCTCTACATTTTTGTACCCATTTACTATGATAGCAGAGGATACCCCATTGGTATTTGGCTTTGCAAATTTATTAGCAAAAAATCCGGGTAGCACGATTACATCATCATATTGTTGTCCTCCTATAGCAGTTCCTTGTTGAGCGAGTAGACCTATTACAGTGGTATTGTATCCGTTTACTTTGACATTTTTACCTATAGGATTTTGTCCCATGAAGAGGTTAAGAGCTAGGTTATAGCCTAGGATACACGTATTTTTCCCCTTATTTATCTCAAAAAGGTTAAAAGTACGGCCACTGAGTAGCTCCCATTGATTTATTTTAAAGAAGTCACCGAGTACAGCCGTCGTTTTGACTCCAGTTACTTCTTGTAAATTGGACTTGATTTTATTGTTTCCAAACTCGAAGAAATAGGCAACATCTTTTACAAGCGTACGGTTAATTTCCTTATTTATACGCTCATACTCTTGTATAGATGTTTCGGGCCTGTTCAGGTAATCCCACCATTGGTAATTACCTCCAAACCCCCATGGCCACTTCTGTACATAGATAATCTTATCTCCCAGTTTATCTACATTGGTTCGGATGTTTTGCTCCAGAGAGTGCGTAGCAGTAAATATAGCGACTATACAAGAGATGCCTATGGTGATGCCGAGTACAGATAGAAAACTACGTAGCTTGTTAGCTTGTAGAGCATTCATCGTTAGATGGATGGATTCTGTGATTACTTTACCTATCTTCATTGTATCTGTCAATAGTAGTGGATTTTATCGTCGAGAGTGTTAGCATTTCGATAAAGCGTTCGATTATTGAGTTTTATAGATAGTGTATTTTAAGCACTCTTTTAGCTAATGTTTTATTATCTTGACTTATGGTCTATAAATCGTTACTTTTGCAGCCTTTTTTGCACAACTAGTATCTAAAGAATAATTAATGAAATTATCAGAATTCCACTTTGAATTAGACCCAAGTAAAATAGCTAATACACCACCGTATAATCGTGATGAGGCTAAATTAATGGTTGTAGATAAAACTACAAAAACCATAGAGCATAAGATGTTTAAGGACATTTTAGATGAGTTTGATGAAGGAGATGTGATGGTGCTTAATAATGCCAAAGTATTCCCTGCCAGGCTATATGGTAATAAAGAAAAAACAGGTGCTAAAATAGAGGTGTTTTTACTCAGAGAGCTTAACCAAGAGCTTCGCTTATGGGACGTACTTGTAGATCCAGCTAGAAAAATTCGTGTGGGTAATAAGCTGTTCTTTGGTGAGGATGAGCTAGTAGCTGAGGTAATTGATAATACCACTTCTAGAGGTAGAACTATTCGTTTTCTTTTTGATGGAACAGATAGAGAGTTTAAGGACGTGGTTAATAAACTAGGTCATACTCCTATTCCAAAATATTTAGAGAGAGAAGCTACTACAGATGACGCAGAGCAATACCAGACCATATTTGCTGAGATAGAGGGAGCTATTGCTCCACCAGCAGCGGGACTTCACTTTACTAAAGCTCTTATGATGAGATTAGAAATCAAAGGAGTAGAATTCGCTAAGGTTAATCTAAATATAGGCTTAGGCTCATTCAGACCTGTGGAAGTAGAAGACCTTACCAAGCATAAAATGGATAGTGAGCATTTCTCTATACAGCAGGATGCCGCTGACATAGTGAATAATGCGAAAAATAACAAGAAGAAAGTATTAGCAGTAGGATCTAGTGTGATGAGAGCTTTGGAGAGTTCAGTATCTGCTTTTGGTATGCTAAATGCGGATGATAGCTGGACAGATAAGTTTATATTCCCTCCTTACGAGCCTCGCATAGCAAACTGTTACCTGACTAATTTTCACGAGCCACAGTCTACACTTATGATGCTTACATCTGCGTATTTGGATGACCATAAATTAGCTATGGAGGTGTATAACACCGCTGTGAAAGAAGGATATAATTTCCTTTGTTATGGTGATGCGTTACTTATAAAGTAGAAAGTACGGCACGTAATGTGCACTAACTTTTCTATATTTTGTTCAACTTAAAAACTTAAAATGGAGATTGTATTAATCATAATATTAGCCACATTAGCTTATCTGATAGGCAGCATGCCAAGTAGCGTATGGGTAGGTAAAGCATACTTCGGTATAGATGTAAGAGATTATGGCAGCGGTAATGCTGGTGCTACTAACACTTTTAGAGTGCTAGGTACGTCTACAGGCATAGTTGTATTATTCTTAGATATAGTGAAGGGACTTACTGCGGCTAGTCTTATACATTATCTGCCGCAGGTGCAGCACGGTACAGAGCAGTTTATTAATCTGCAGTTACTTTTCGGACTATTAGCTGTGGTAGGACATATATTCCCGGTGTACGAAAACTTCAAAGGAGGTAAGGGTATAGCGACATTGTTCGGGATGCTCATAGGGATACATTACGTATTAGCACTAGCGTGTGTTGGACTTTTTATAGTGGTGTTACTTTCTACAAAGTATGTTTCACTTAGTTCTATACTCGCGGCCATCGCGTTTCCTATTCTCACTATTTTTGTATTTAAAAGAGACGAACCATTGTTCATAGCTTTTGGTATAGCAGCTGCGGTACTTGTAGTGCTTACGCACAAGAAAAACATTACACGTCTTTTCAACGGTGAGGAATCAAAGGCAAATCTATTTAAGAGTAAGTCATGATTTGGAATGCAAAGACAGAAGAATTAGAAGAAGTATCTGTGCTCACGGATGTGGATCAAGGAGCTGCCATCATATTATATAATGATGATGTGAACACTTTTGATCACGTGATATACTGTCTTATAAAGTACTGCAAGCAAACGGCTGAGCAGGCTGAGCAGTGTGCTATGTTAGTCCATTTCAAAGGGAAGTGTCAGGTAAAAAATGGTTCAGATATAGAGCTTATTCCTATCTGTCAAGCACTTACCGAAAAAGGGCTAAGTGCAGTTATAGAAGAACTTTAATATTGTTCTTTCTCGTTAGGGAAGTCCTTAGATTTTACATCCTTTATATATTCTCCTACAGCACTTTTCATATCGTCATACATATTCGCATATCTTCTTAAGAATCTTGGACTAAATTCTTTTGTAACTCCGAGCAGATCGTGCAGTACGAGAACTTGACCATCTACATTTGATCCAGCACCTATCCCTATTGTTGGTATAGTAAGCTGCTGAGATACATCCTTAGCTAATTTAGCAGGGATTTTTTCCAGTACTAACCCAAAACATCCTGCTTCCTCTAGTAGCTTAGCATCTTCGATCAGTTTGGCGGCTTCTTCTACTTCTTTAGCACGCACGGTATACGTGCCAAATTTGTAAATACTTTGAGGTGTAAGTCCCAAATGTCCCATCACTGGAATACCTGCGGAGAGTATTCTTTTGACAGAGTCTATAACTTCGCTTCCTCCTTCTAACTTTACGGAGTGAGCACCACTTTCTTTCATTATACGGATAGCACTACGCAGAGCCTCAGAGCTGTTACCTTGGTAGCTACCAAAAGGGAGATCTACTACTACTAGGGCTCTATTTACTGCTCGTATGACTGACTGAGCGTGGTATATCATCTGGTCCAGCGTGATTGGCAGCGTACTGTCATGTCCAGCCATCACATTACTAGCGGAGTCACCTACTAATATTACATCTATACCTGCGTCATCTACTATCTTAGCGTAAGAGTAGTCATAGGCTGTTAACATGCTTATTTTTTCACCTCTATTCTTCATCTCTTGAAGCTGGTGTGTAGTCATTTTTTTAATATCTTTTTTGGCAGTACTCATCGTTTAGTGTTCTATGTTTAATAGGTACTTCATACGTTCGATCTCACGCAGAAGCACTTCATTATCTTTTTTTAATTGTACGTTACGCTCTGTTGTTACGTCAGTCTTAGTCTGAAGTGTATTATTTTCTTTTTTTATATCTGCTAGTATACTGGTGAGATTCAGAATTAGATCTCCATTAGCACCTTTTTCTATGTCTTCCTTTACAGATTCTAGATATTTTAAACGCTTTTTATTTGTGCTTAGTTTTCTGCTGGTAGAGTCTAGTTTATTATTTAAGTATCTGTTATCTATCTCAAGTTGTTTAGCTGTACTCACTAATGCAGTGTCGTAAGTTAGCATGCTTTTGCACTGATCTACTTCTCGTTGTAACTTAGCTATAGTCACTTGTTGCTGATCTATCTTGGTCTTAAATATGAGGATGACTTCCTTAAATGAAGCATCACCGTTTGTATTTCCATTATCAGTAGTTTCAGTACCATTATCATAAATGCCTAAAAGTTTACTTTTTACTTTTTTTACTATAAAGTCAGCAACTAAAATCTCGCTTTGGTCACCAGCAGTTATCCCTATTCGTCCACCGTCAAACTGAGTATCAAAGAGGGTGTAAACCAAGTTGTCATTGATGTAAATATCATAATATCCGCCTTCTACTTTTACAGATAATTTAGAAGAACCTTTCTTGTTAATTAGCTTATTCTTTATCCACCCATCATTTTTTGGAGATCCGCTAAGTAGACGAAACTGACTATTATTCAGCTTGTATGCCCTAAATTGCCTGTCGGCGTTAAGTTCTACTATGATAGCACCACTATTATCAGTTTGTCCGTTTAGTATAAGTCCACCCCTACTTCTATTTGAAATGTTTGATATCGTCATATTAACAGAAACTTCATATTCGTAAAATGGCTTTTCGGCTTTCAAGTAGGCCAATGACTGCCCTTCACTGCTCATGCGTTTTATACGGTAGTTTCCCTCTTCTATAATGGATATTTCTAAGGCATTATACTTTTGAGGAAAGTTATATGTATTAGAACTAAAGTCATCGTAGACTGCAGTATCTGTGAAATTGGTCAATATACTCTGGCCGTATATAAATTGTGACAGAGTTATTATGAAGACAAATGATAAGAATCTCATTTTATTTATGAAAGTTTGCAAAGTTAAACTAAAAATATGCAAAAAACGATTTGGACGATGCTAGTAATTGCCTCACTATCTCTGCTTACGGTAGGATGTGATAATGAATTAGACGTTGCGGCAGACTGGAAAGAAGTGGCTATAGTTTACGGAGCGTTAAATCCGAATCAAACTAAAAACTATGTCCGTATACAAAAAGCCTTTCTCGATGAAAAGCAGGGAGCTTTTTCCTTTGTAAATAATCAGGATTCGCTCTATTTTGATACGCTGATTGTGACTATAACTGAACAAATTAAGAGAAGTGGAGATCGTGATTTTTCCAATACGCAATCTTTTAATCTAGTAAAAGTTAACGGGAATGACATTGGTATACCTAAAGATACTGGGATATTTTACAGTGATGAGAATGTGTTATATGAGCTGGATGCAGAGATAAAACCATCTATGGCATTGACTGATTATAAGTACGTACTGACTGTACTCAATCCTAGGACAGGCTATGTATGCATCGGTGAAACCGTCTCCGTAGGTCAGGCTGAGGTCTATAGCCCTATTAATGAGACTGGTGGCACTATATATATCACTGCTAGTGAGGGACATTTTGTGATAGTGAAATTTCAAGAAGGAAAATTTGCCAGAGCTTATCGCGTAGATATGGATATCCGTCTGGAAGAATATAAGTTAGATAATCCGAGTGAGGTAGTGACGAAAACCATTAAATGGCCACTAGTAAGTCTCGGAAATACCAAAGGACTGAGTGGCTTCAAAAGTGCAGAGTATCAAATTTCATCCTCAGGTTTTTTTAGTGCATTGAGTCAAAATCTGGAAGTGGATCCTACTTTAGGGAGAAGACTTGTCAATTTTGATTTTACTTTTTATGGAATTTCAGATGATTTCAATACCTTTTTAAATGTATCTGAGCCATCAATTGGCATTGTCCAGAAAAAACCTGAATTCACTAATATAGAAAATGGACTAGGCATATTTGCCTCAAGAAATATACGTCAGTATAAAGATAGGAATTTCAATTCTATAGTAGTCACAGCATTAAGGCAATCTGAGCTTACTAAAGACCTAGGTTTTTAAATATTACACCACATTTTTATCTTGCTTTTTGTCGGAGTTTATGTCCTGTGATAAAATAATTTTGTGTCTTTTTGTCACACTATTTTTACTTTCACTGACATTCTTTTCATTTTTTTGCATTGGCACTGATGTTGTTTCTTATAGCCTAAGAAATAATCGAATTTTATACAAATGAGTAAAGTAATAGGAATTGACTTAGGAACTACAAACAGTTGCGTATCTGTAATGGAGGGCAATGAACCAGTAGTAATACCTAACAGTGAGGGAAGAAGAACGACACCGTCTATCGTAGCATTTATGGATAACGGTAACGGAGAGAGAAAAGTAGGTGATCCTGCAAAGAGACAGGCTATTACTAACCCACAAAATACCATTAGCTCCATCAAACGTTTCATGGGATCTACCTATACTGAGGTGGAAAAAGAAGTGGCAGAGATGTCATACAAAATAGTGCGTGGAGATAATGATACTCCTCGTGTATTGATAGGTGATAGAAAATATACTCCACAAGAGATATCTGCTATTATCCTTCAGAAAATGAAGAAAACTGCAGAAGATTATCTAGGCACTGAAGTGACTAGAGCAGTAATTACTGTTCCTGCATACTTCAATGACAGTCAAAGACAAGCTACTAAAGAAGCTGGCGAGATAGCTGGACTTAAAGTAGAGCGTGTAGTTAATGAGCCTACTGCTGCTGCATTAGCTTACGGGTTAGACAAAAAAGATTTAGATCAAAAAATAGCTGTATACGATCTAGGTGGAGGTACGTTTGATATCTCTATACTAGAGTTAGGAGATGGTGTATTTGAAGTGAAATCTACGAACGGCGATACTCACCTAGGTGGTGATGACTTTGATAGAGTTATCATAAACTGGTTAGCAGAGGAATTTAAAGCTGAAGAGAGTATGGATCTTAAAAAAGACCCAATGGCTCTACAAAGATTAAAAGAAGCAGCTGAGAAAGCCAAGATAGAATTATCTAGCTCTACGCAGACAGAGATAAATCTACCCTACATTACAGCTACAGACAGTGGACCTAAGCATTTAGTGCGTTCACTTTCTAGAGCTAAATTTGAGCAATTGGCAGATGACCTTATCAGAAGAAGTATGGAGCCTTGTGCTGCTGCTCTGAAAGATGCTGGATATACTGCAGCAGATATAGATGAAGTAATCTTAGTAGGTGGTAGTACACGTATCCCAAGAATCCAAGAAGAAGTACAAAAATTCTTTGGTAGAGCACCAAGTAAAGGAGTAAATCCAGATGAGGTAGTAGCTATTGGAGCTGCTATACAAGGTGGTGTACTTACAGGTGAAGTGAAAGATGTATTGCTACTAGATGTCACTCCATTATCTCTAGGTATAGAGACTATGGGCGGTGTATCTACAGTACTCATAGAAAGTAACACCACTATTCCGTCTAAGAAGTCACAAGTATTCTCTACAGCCGCGGATAATCAGCCAAGTGTGGAAATCCATATCCTACAAGGAGAGCGAGCTATGGCGAAGGACAATAGAACTATTGGTAAATTTCACTTAGATTCTATTCCACCAGCACCTAGAGGCAGACCTCAGATAGAAGTGATTTTTGATATAGATGCTAATGGTATCTTACAAGTAAGTGCCAAGGATAAGGATACAGGTAAAGAGCAAAATATCCGGATAGAAGCCAGCTCTGGACTAAGCGATGAAGAGATAGACAGAATGCGTAAGGAAGCTGAAGCTAATGCCGACTCTGATAAAGCAGAGAAAGAGAAAATAGACAAGCTTAATCAAGCAGATCAACTTATCTTTACTACGGAGAGTCAGTTAAAAGAGTACGGAGAGAAAATACCGGAAGAGAAGAAAACAGCTATAGAAGCAGCTAAAGAAGAGCTCAAAACAGCTCATGCTGCTGCTGATTTAGCAGGTATAGAAGTGCATACTGAGACGCTTAACAAAGCGTGGGAAGCTGCAAGTCAGGACATATATGCTGCACAGCAAGAAGCGGGTGGAGCAGAAGGTGCTGGTCCAGAAGCAAGTGCTGGAGGTGATGCCGCTGATGACGATGCTAAGGATGTAGAAGACGTAGACTTCGAAGAAGTAAAATAGTCAACTTACACTATAACTCACGTTCATAATCGTGAATATCAAAAGAGTTCTCGCCACGGCGAGGGCTCTTTTTTTTGTTAGTCTATCATCACTCTCTCATTATAAAATGAGCCCTCTGTGGTTTCTATATGACACTGGTACAATCCAGCAGATGTACCCTCAGGAATAGTTACTGAGCCAGAAGTAGATTCTAAGATGATACGACCCATATTATCTATGAGTTTCACGATTTTTATAGTAGCTAAGTCTATGGTAAATGTTTGTCCATTGTTAATAGGGTTAGGGTAGAGATTGATATTGTTCTCTTTTAAGTTAGAAGTGTTAGCGAGTTTATGCTTGATTTTGTAAAGACCTAAGTTGGTAGATAGTATAAGGTGTGTTCCAGCATCTGCGGCGGCATATACTTCATCAAACATGGAAGTGACAGATGTAGCGTAGTAGTTGTCAGAACCTTGACGGGTCACTTCTATGATAGCTTTACCAGGTAAAGTATTTATTTTATTTGATTTACTGAATTTTCCTAAGACAAATAATCGACCATCAGTTGATATCAGGTCGTTTATATTCCAATCGTTGGAAGCCGAGTCAGAGTCGAAAAAACTGCCAAAATGCGAATAATTTTGCAAGTTTATATATACTCCCCCTTGAATTTGAAGTTCAGAATTGGAATAGAAACTTCCAGCATAGAAGTCATTGTTGTCAAAAAATAATGCTTTTTTTATTTTAGATGGAAATGTATGTCTTGGCTCCGATGATATTCTTGTCTTCCAATTGCCTATCTCGTCTTGAAATCCTTCCATCTCATATACTCGCCCCACACGGTCATTTTTAACATAAATAGTTCTCCTAGAACCAAATCCCTCGCCTACTAAATGAAAAGAACCTAAATCGCTAGTGCCAAAACAAGTATCCATAGTACTATTGAAGGTATTATGCACTAGAGAGTAATTCTGGGAATTTAAAACAAAGTAAATTTCATCCTCTAATACATTTATTTGTTTCACAGTATAAGTTATTGTGGTATGTCTTTGCCACGTGTATTCCTGCGGTCTTTTATTTTTTATATTAGCTAAATAAAGCCCATCGTGAGTTGCAGCATATAGTATACCTCCTGCCACTGCAATGGTATGAGGCCTAGGGGCAGACTTTGGATAGTTGCATGACACTGCTTGTCTTCCATTTAGATCGTACCCTATTAAGTAGTTTGCGTTGAATGTTTGATTGTATTGAGTGAAAAAAGTGTCCTCTGTTAACATAAATGTATAGGAGTCTTCACTTACCATAGTTATAATAGGACTTGTAGTTGTAAAATTTATTTTGCTTATAGAGTTAACTGGCTCAAAATAACTCGGTTGTATCAGTGCTAGCTCCTCCAAAATAAAACCATTCTCACTTGCCCAATGATTGACTCCTTGCGTCTTTATATCTTTTACATATTGAAAATTTTCAGCAGTAGATATAGCCTGAGCTAATGGTTCGTCTCCGCTCTGTTGCATGAGATATCCTACCGCACAGTGTGTATTATAATTATCTATGAATATAGGAGTTTTGTAAGGTAAGTACTCGTTTTGAGGGAACTTTCCTGCGGAAGTATACGCTTCCAGCTGATTGATAGCCTGTTTTCTATTGTGTAGCTGGATAGGAGACAGTGCTGAGGTGCTTCTACTTTTTAGATATCGAACTGTCTCAAGCAGATGTACTTTTATCTTCTCTTGGTGGTCCGCACCTTCTGCCAGAGTTAACTGCGTTTGCCATTCGGTAACGCTCCATTGTACGTTTACGTCGGTTAATATTTTTAGAGTTTGCTGAGCATATATAGTCAAAGTCAAGAAAGCCATTCCTAAAGTCAATATTATTTTCATCCTGCCAATTTAGTTGTATTCACTCACAATTGCAAGATTCACTATTTGCTTAGGAAAGAGTGTTTTAGTAAGATATATTTCTAAATATTTTACGTGACCATCTCATGACTTGCTATTCTGCAACCATTTCTTATCTCTGGCTCTATATGAGTATAAGAAACTAACTATCGTCTATTTAATTTTCCAATCAAAGCCAACCACGTTTAGTGGTTTTAAATACTAAAGAATCCTTGGAACACGTTCAATGGATTTTTTATTGTCACATTATTTAAAAGCCTTTTGGAGCTAGGAGGCAACACCTTTATATTTGATGAATACAATGACAAAAATAAAATTTACTTTTCTTACAATCATAGTGAGCTTGCTCCTACCTACCATGTCTTACGCTCAAGTAACTAGAGCATTATTTGTGGGTAATAGCTATACCGCAGGTATGCCAGGCGTAGTGGTGGCAGTGGCTATGGATGCTGGTGATACGCTAGAAGCTATGGAAAACACTCGCGGTGGACAAAGACTGTCTGGTCACGCGTCCAGCCAAGAACTTTATCAGCAGATCAGAAATGAAAACTATGACTACGTAATCTTACAATGTCAGAGTCAAGAGTGCTCCTGGTCAGACAATCAGGTACAGTCTGAAGTATTCCCTTACGCAAAACAAATCTGTGATAGTATTCATAACCAAGCGTGTATAGTACCTATGTTTTATATGACTTGGGGAAGAGAGAATGGAGATGATCGAAACTGTGTCTCGTGGCCTCCGGTGTGTACCTACGAAGGAATGGATAGTATCATATATGCTAACTATCAGACAATGGGCGTAGCCAATGATGCAGAGGTGAGTCCTGTGGGAGCAGTGTGGAGATGGATCAGAGAAAATGCACCAAGTTTACAATTATATTCTGGTGATGGCTCTCATCCTGGGCCAGTTGGTATTACTGCGACGGCTTATACTTTCTACACCTCTATATATCGCAAGAGTCCTTATCATTCCGGCTATACCAATGGTTTACCACAAACTACTATTGATACTATACACATGGCTGTAAGTGCAGTTCTGCTAGATAGTCTAAGTAAATTTAACATAGGAGTAAATGATCCATCTGCAGAATTTAAAGTAGTTAAGGACGAGTGTACTTTTACGTTTGATCCTGTGAATGAAAATATAGATGTGGGGCACTGGGATTTTGGCGATGGTAATGTCTCAGAAGAAGCCAATCCGATACATACATACAGCACGGATGGAAAATATACAGTTACGTTTACTTTGGGAGATGAGTGTGGAAGGTATGATAGCTCCAGTAGAGAGGTGCAATGTGGTGTGAATAGCGTAGGTGGTTTAACACGAGATAAATTATCCATCTACCCCAACCCAAATAAGGGTAGAATCACCATTAATAGCAATGCGACACTTGTGTCTATAGCAACACTAGAAGGTAAGTCATTACCGTATACGAAAAAGGGTCAGTTTTATGTGTTGGATACTGATATGCGGGGTGTAGTGATAGTAGGTGTGCAGGTAGGTGAAGCTATAGTATATCGACGTATAATGATGAAGTAGCTGCAAGTATATTTACGACTTAGCATCTTATGAATTGGTAAAATATAGTCTTTATACTATTCAATGGTTTTGCTCAAACAATGACTACAGCATTGTGTTGTATTTCAGAAGTTGTAATTAACAATTATTCCAGAATTATTTAAAAAAATAAAAGAGTATGTTTATTCTTTTATTTTTACACCAACAATAAAAACATTATCACTTGAAACTAACTATACTCAAAGAGACGGATAGCAGAGAGACTAGGGTAGCTATCGTGCCTAAGTCTGTGCCTAAGCTTATTAAATTGGGATTTGAAGTATTCATTGAATCAGAAGCTGGAGAGCAAGCTGCATTTAAAGATGAAGACTACACATCTGCAGGGGCTACAGTAGCTTCTGACTATGCTGAAGCTATAACAGGTGCTGACGTCATTGTTAAAATAAATCCTCCTACAGCACAAGATTTAGATCATCTAAAAAGTGGTCAAATTTGGATTTCGCAGTTATTCCACAGATTGAACGAGCCACTGATTAAAGCATTAGAGGCTAAAGGAATAAAAGGACTCAGCCTAGACGCGATGCCAAGGATTAGTAGAGCTCAGAGTATGGATATACTTTCATCTCAGTCTAATCTTTCTGGCTACAAAGCGGTGATTTGTGGAGCAGATAATCTCGGAAAAATATTCCCTATGTTGACTACGGCAGCGGGTACTATAACACCTGCCAAGGTTCTAATCTTCGGAGTAGGAGTAGCGGGTCTACAAGCTATAGCTACTGCTAAAAGACTAGGTGCTAGGGTAGAGGCCACAGATGTACGACCAGAGTGTAAAGAGCAGACCGAGTCTCTCGGAGCCAAATTTATTACAGTAGAAGGTGAAGGTGTGAAGGTAGAAGGTGGCTATGCCAAAGAAGTGTCAGCCGAATATTTAGAAAAACAAAAAGAAGCAGTCAATAAATCACTAGCTCAAGCAGATTTAGTGATTACCACAGCACTTGTACAAGGAGCTAAATCACCGATACTTATCAGCGAAGAGCAAATAGGATTGATGAAAAATGGCTCAGTGATAGTAGATATGGCAGTGTCTAAAGGGGGTAATACCGCATTGAGCAAAGCAGACGAAACAGTAGTGCACAATGGTGTGAAAATAGTGGGTGTGTCTAACTTCCCTGCACAGATACCAACAAACGCAAGTGAATTACTGAGTAGAAATATAGATACGTTCCTCGCTCATATGGTAGCAGAAGGAAAGTTCAAATGGGACATGGAGGATGAGATTACCACCGAAACTCTCGTGACTAAAGTTTGAGGAAGAAGGTTTAAGGAGATAGGGTTTAAGGAAGAAGGTTTAGGGTTTGAGTAGAGAAGGTTTGAGGAATAATTAAAACAAAAGAAAAATGGCAAAACAAGAAAACGAGTTTGTAAAAGCATTTAAGACTAGAACAAAAAGATTTGCAATAGACACCCTAAAGTTGTGCGACGAATTGCCTTACAATCAAAATTCAACACGAATAATAAGTAATCAACTAGGAAGGTCAGCTAGCAGTGTAGCAGCTAATTATAGAGCAGCTTGTGTTTCCAGATCAGATAAAGAGTTTATTTCTAAAATCAGCATTGCAATAGAAGAGGGTGATGAGAGCTGTTTTTGGTTAGAAGTATTAGAAGAAGGAAACTTTTATCATGACAAACCACAAATAACACAACTTCAAAATGAAGCGAATGAAATAACGCGTGTCATATCAAAATCACGACAAACGATGTGGCAAAAATTAAACCTTAAACCTTAAAAACTTAACCATATATATATGAATGAAATGATAGAATTTTTCACAGAAAATAAAGACATGGTCTTCATCGTCATCTTGATGATATTCGTAGGAGTAGAAGTGATAGGCAAAGTGCCTGCAGTACTGCACACACCACTTATGTCTGGTGCTAATGCCATACACGGTGTGGTAGTAGTGGGAGCCATATTACTTATGCTCAATACAGAAGTAGATAATTACTTAGCACTCGGATTAGGGACTGTAGCAGTCTTCTTAGGCACGCTCAATGTAGTAGGAGGTTTTGTAGTGACAGATAGAATGTTAGAAATGTTTAAAAAGAAGAAATAATGCATTTAGATATACAACACATTATATATTTACTGTCTTCAGTTACCTTCATATTAGGACTGAAAATGCTCAGTAATGCGAAAACAGCTAAGAACGGAAATTCATTAGCGGCAGTGGGTATGATAGCGGCCATGATTACGGCTATCGTATTTCATGAGGGAGCAGTTAGTCCTTTAGTCTATGGACTAATTTTTGGTGCTATAGCTATAGGTACTGTAGTAGGTTGGCTTACTGCCAAGCGAGTACAAATGACTAAAATGCCTGAGTTGGTTTCTCTTTTTAACGGGATGGGTGGAGCTTGTGCTGCACTTATAGGCTTGGTAGAGTTTCACCATTATGTAGGCGATAGCATGAGCATGAGTGTTATTCTGGCAGGAATGGTCATTGGTTCTGTTTCCTTTAGTGGAAGTATGATTGCTTGGGCTAAACTCAATGGAAAAATAAAAAATGCCATACGATTTCCAAAGTATAATATTCTGAATACTATCATTCTAATAGGCCTTTTCGTGTATGCAGCATGGATGGTGTGGACAGGTACAGGAAGCGAAATGCACTTGTATGTATTGTTTGCCGCTGCCTTGGGATATGGTATTCTCTTCGTATTGCCTATCGGTGGTGCAGATATGCCAGTGGTTATCTCACTACTAAATTCATTTACAGGACTTGCAGCAGCTTTTGGAGGGTTCTTATATGGCAATCAAGTGATGCTTACGGGTGGTATACTCGTAGGTAGTGCAGGCACACTACTAACTCTAGTAATGTGTAAGGCTATGAATAGACCTTTATTCAATGTGATATTTGGAGCATTTGGAGCGGGAACCACAGCAGCTAGCGAAGCAGGACCTCAAGGTAATGTGAAAGAAGTAGGTCCGAGTGACCTAGCCGTGCAATTGAACTACAGCAAAAAAGTAATCATAGTTCCGGGATATGGACTTGCAGTAGCACAAGCTCAGCATGTCATCAAAGAACTAGAAACTATCTTAGAAGAAAGAGGTGTAGAGGTGAGTTATGCTATACATCCTGTAGCAGGGCGTATGCCAGGTCATATGAATGTGCTCCTAGCAGAAAGTAACGTAGAGTACGATAAGCTCAAAGAGATGGACGATATTAATCCAGAGTTTGCTCAGACAGATGTGGTACTCGTAGTAGGTGCCAATGATGTGGTAAATCCAGCAGCTAAGACAGATCCAAGCAGTCCTATTTATGGGATGCCAATACTCGATGTAGAAAACGCAAAATCTTGTATAGTGAATAAGCGGAGTATGAAACCTGGATATGCAGGTATAGAAAACGAACTCTTCTTCAGAGATAAAACTCAGATGCTATTTGGCGATGCTAAGAAAGTACTAAGCGAGTTAGTGGCAGAGTTGAAGGCGTTGGATTAAATGTTAAATTAAAAAATTATTATTTCGTCGTAATAATCAAACTTTGAATAATCTATTCTATACCAACTCCATAAGTGGAGACACCTTAACACTCCGAGAGCAAGAAGCAGTGCACTGTGCTCTTGTGCTTCGCAAAAAAGTGGGCGATATTATCTATGTGATAGATGGGAAAGGCAATAGGTATAAGTGTGGAATAGATAAGCTGAGCAAGCGAGATGTAGAATGTGCGATACTAAGCACCGAGTCTAATCCTAAATCTGAGCACATCACCATAGCCATAGCTCCTACTAAAAATAGGGATAGACTAGAGTGGATGATAGAGAAACTGGTAGAAATAGGAGTGGAGCGAATCATTCTGATGCATACTTCTAATACGGAGCGTACCCGCACTAACTTAGACCGCCTAGAGAAGAAAGCAGTATCCGCAGTGAAGCAAAGCCTTCGTTTTTATATTCCTGAAGTAGTAGAGTTAGACTACACGCAAGTACTTCAGTTAGAAGCGGATGATAAATACATTGCTCATTGTTATGATGAAATGGAGAAAGGTGATCCTGAGCGAGATCGTCTAGATTTCGACTCCGCTCAATCTGACAGTCAAACCAAGCAACTTATCCTCATAGGCCCAGAAGGTGATTTTACTACGAGTGAAGTACAACAGGCTTTTGATGCAGGCTTTAAAGGCTTAGATCTTGGCGAGTTTAGACTGCGTACAGAAACTGCGGCTATAGTGGCGGTGACTAGGTTTCAATAAATTTCCGTTAATTTCGTCAGCACCAATATGAAGAACATTCTCCTACTGATTACGGTAGTCATAGCATCTAGTTTTCAGACAGACTATAGCATTAAAATAGCCAAGCTAAAATACGATGGCGGTGGTGACTGGTATGGTAATAGAACAGCATTGCCTAATCTAGCTAAGTTTTGTAATGAAAACCTGAAGACAAGCATAAATCCACAGGATGAAGTGGTAGAGGCTGGAAGTGCTGAGATATTTAACTATCCCTATGTGTATATGACTGGGCATGGTAATGTATTATTCAACTCTAAAGATGCTGCGAACATGAGGAAGTATCTATTGGCTGGTGGGTTTTTGCATATAGATGATAACTATGGACTAGATAAATATATACGTCCGGAGATGAAAAAGATTTTTCCAGAGCTCGATTTTGTGGAACTGCCATTCAATCACCCTATCTATAATCAGAGATATACTTTCCCAAAAGGATTGCCAAAAATTCACGAGCATGATGGCAAACCTGCACAAGGTTTTGGGTTAATATATAAAGGCAGATTAGTTTGCTTCTATGACTATGAATGTGACTTAGGAAATGGCTGGGAAGACGCTGGAATATATGACGACAGCCAAGAAAAACGTACCCAAGCTCTTCAGATGGGAGCCAATATTTTGCAGTATTGCTTTAGCAACTAAAGAAGTCTAAATCTAAAATTAAGTCTAAATCTAAATCTAAATCTAAATCTAAAATTAAGTTTAAGCCTAAGCTTAACTCTAAGAATAAGTCAAAGTTTAATTCGCTGTTATCTTCTTTAGACTTAAAGTTAAACTGTCCTATTTTTTGGGAATGCTATAGTCTTTGTCCTTTTTAGATTTAGACTTTAACTTAATGTTAAACTTAACCAGACTTTAGTCGGTTGCTTTCTTTAGACTTAATGTTAAACTGTCCTATTTTTTTTGGAAGGCTACATTCTTAGTTCTCTTTAGATTTAGACTTAAACTTAATTTTAAACTTGACTTTAGTCGGTTGTTCTCTTTAGCCTTAAACTTAGATTTAATTTTAAACTTAAACTTAAACTTTACGGGACTTGCTAGCCTCTTCCTTCAGTGTATCAGCCAGCTCTTTCCCCAGATATCGGTCTATCAGGCTATGGGCGAGATATATTACAGGAGTGAGCACCACGGCTACAAAAAATTTATAAAAATAATTATTGAATCCTACGGCAAGGACTAATGCCCAGCTCCAGTCTGCACCTAGCTTAAATGCGATGATGAGCACTACAAAGCTATCTACGAATTGACTTACAAGTGTACTACCTGTAGCTCTTAGCCAGATTTTACTTTCTCCAGTGATGCTTTTTAGTTTATGAAATACAGCGACATCTAGTATTTGACCAATTAAAAATGCAACTAATGAGCCGAGTATTATCCATAGTCCTTGTCCGAAAATTTGGGCAAATGCCAATTGTAAATTAGGTACACCTGCATCTGCGGCACTACTCACCCACCAGGTTGCCGGAGTGAGATGTATAGCTGCATATACCATAGCGAAAGCAAAAAGGATAAGACCTACAGTAAGATAGGAGAGGAACTTCACGCCACGCGTGCCATAGTATTCATTGATGATATCTGTCATAATAAATACGACAGGCCAGAGCACCACGCCTGCAGTGAGATTAAAACTCATCTCTTCGCCAAAGAGCACATACTTCAGTGGCTCTATGCCTAAAGTACTTTCTAGAGAGAATATTTTGACACCTATAAATTCTGCTATGAGTGCATTGGCTATGAAAAAACCTCCGAGGATAAGGAAGAGTTTATTTTCTTTTTGGGTTAAGATATTCACTTCGTATTACTTCTTTCAATGATACGTATTCTAAAATAATTTTTTGCAAATACATAAATAAAAGCGTTGATTTGATGGCGTAGAATGACAAAGACAGTTATCGATAAGTTTAGCTTTTATATTGTGTGGGCTATATTAGCCTTTGTAGGTTACTTATCTCTTTCCGCATCGCCAGTAGGAGGAGATGAGCCATTCTCTATTTTCACTGCTCAAAACAGTATAGCTGATATTATTACAGCATTAAGAGGAGGTAATAATCCTCCACTTTTTGAAATAGTGTTGCATTATTGGATTGACCTCTTTGGTGTTTCTCCAATAGCAGTGCGTTTTCCTTCCTATATTTTCAGTCTGGTGCTATTGGTTTTCGTCTATCGGATATGCAGGTTATTTGGTTCTCATCTGAGTTCATTACTCGTGATGGCACTTGTAGGGTTTTCTAATTATTACATTTACTTCTTGCACGAGGCTCGTGCATACTCACTGCTGGCCATGCTTACTGTGATATCTGTTTATTTAGTACATAAAGCTATTTCGTCTCCAGACCGTAAAAAGTACTTTGTAGTACTCAGCTTTTTGTATGCCTTATTAGCATATACCCATTACTTTGGGCTATTTGTTGTCTTATTCCAGATTCCAGTGTTGCTGTTTGTATATTTTGATAATGCTACCTTTCGCAAGCATTACTTATATAGTATTTTAGGGTTTTCAGTTCTTTTAGCTCCTTATATCCCAGAAATCATTGTACGGTTCACGGACTCTGTAGCTATGGGTACTTGGATTAAACCCGTAGAGAATCTAGGTCATCTTCATGATATAGTTTTCTTGTATTGTAATAAGAGTAGGGTGGTGTATTTCTTGATAGTAACAGTACTCTATAGTGCAGTAGGAAAGTACATCTACGCAGTGTGTGGAGATGCTAAGAAGCTTCGCTATCTTGGATTCTCATTTTTGGTGTTATTTTATCTTACCAGTCTTTCTGTATTCATACCTATGCCCGTGATATGGAAGCTTACCGCGTTGAAGGTATACACGTACTTTTTTGTGTTCACGGTAGTAGTTACATTACTCTACTACGTGCTAAGACAGAGACGCCATGCCAATATTCAGTATTATGTAGTGATTTGGTTTGTACTCTCAGTGATGACATTTTATGTGGTGTCCTTCAAGGTGCCCATATTCTTAGACCGATACTTAGCCCATACTATGCCGGCGTTTTATATACTAGTAGCAGTAGCTACTATTTATTTATTTAGCAACTGGAAGCAGTACTTAGTTTTGTCTATTTTACTAGTGAGCATGATAGGATCGTTTAGTGTGAGTACTACGGATCATTCTGAGTTTGATAATGTAGCTGCCTATATCCGTGCACAAAAAAAACCAGACACTCCTGTATTTATCTGTCCTCCTTATACATGGCTTACCTATCTGTATCATTATGATAGAGATAGATTTACGCAGGTAATTGAGGTGTCTGCTAATATGAAGGCTCTGAGTATATATCCTGTATATAATAAAGAGGAAGTAGCTGCCAGTCTGATAGGAGAAGAAGCTATTTATATAGATGTAGCCGCTCTTACTTCATATCCGAAAAATGGAATTTTGGAGCTTATAGGGAAGGAGCATTCACTTATATCTAAGAAGACTTTTAAGTATGACCTCACAGTATATACATTTGGTAAGACTGAAAAAGATACTTTAATTGCTTCTCCGTAAGCTATACTGTTTACTAATTTGGCTCGTTTAGAGAAGTAGTGGATATGTCGTTACAGTTCTTACAGTATCAGAAAATATTATTGCAGTAGATAACATGAAGTTTATTTTTAGTTTATTATTCGTCCTAGGCTTTTTTATAGCCACAGCTCAAGATGCGTTAACCTATTATAATGCTGGCATAGATAAGTTTGAAGAGGGTAACATGCTTGGTGCCATCAAAGATTTTGATTCCGCTATAGTAAAAAATCCTAATCTCGCAGAAGCATATTGGGGTAGAGGAAGCGTATTTGCTCAGCTAGAGCAGCACAATAAAGCATTAAAAGACCTGAGTCAATGTATCAAAGTAGATCCAGGAGTAGGGGATGCATTCTACAATAGAGCATATGTATTTATGGCACTGGGTGAGCAGCAGAAAGCTCTAAATGACCTGAATATGTACATCCTATTAAACCCCACGGATATTAATGGATACCTATCTCGCCTAGATATAGAGGTGAAAAACTCTATGCATCAAGAAGCCTTTTCAGATATGGAAAAGATAGCTACGCTAGAGGCTAATGGATCTAGTGAGCTTATACAGAGAGCTAGAGTGAAGTACCTGATGAAAGACACAGTTGGTTCTATAGGAGACTTAGATGCGTGTATAAATAGGTTGCCTACTTATATGGAAGCGTATTTTTTAAGGGGGAAATACCACTATGAGTTTGGTTCCTTTAATCGTGCACTTCAGGATTTAAATATATATCTAATGGCTAATGAGGATGATCATGAAGCCTATATAATGAGAGGAGAATGCTATGCACGTCAGTCTGAGTATAGTTTAGCTATTAATGATTATACCAAAGCTATCGAAGTAAAAACAGATGATCCTACCTATTATTTTGACAGGGGTTTTTTCTATATACAGTTAGAAGAATATAAGAAAGCACAGTTAGACTTTAAAAAAGCTATTCTTTATATGCACACAGATACCAAGCTTACCTACTTTAATTTAGGCATAGCAGAGTATCGACTTGGTAATAAGGAAGATGCGTGTAAATACTGGAAAAATTCTCAGGAAGTAGGCTTAGACTATTTACTGAAATACTGTCAGTAGAGGAGTCAAGTTATCCTGAGTCAAAAAATATTACTTCTTTAGCTCAAAGATTCCAAACTTACTTACTCCCCATTTAGCTAATCTATATTGAATGGATACGAGCAATACGCCTAGTCCATAGATAGAGCTTCTCTTTAGGTTAATAGAGCTTGCATCGTCAAAATACTTAGTAGGACAAGTCACTTCTCCTATTTCGAAATCTGCGAAGAATACCTGAGCAGTCATCTGATTATCAAAGACAAAATCGTCAGAATTTTTCTCGATGTCTATTTTGTTAAAAATTTGAGTGTCAAAGGCTCTGTATCCTGTGTGATATTCACTTAGTTTCTGATTGATCAGTATGTTTTGGAACAAGGTTAGGATTCTATTGGCTACATACTTGTACCAAGGCATTCCACCTTTCAGAGCTCCTTTACCCAATATACGACTAGCGTATACAGCAGGAAATACACCGTTGGCTATGATGCTGCACATACTCTTTACTAGCAATGGAGTGTATTGGTAGTCTGGATGTACCATGATCACTATATCAGCACCTACTTCTATGGCTTTATTGTAGCAGCTCTTTTGGTTGCCACCGTATCCCCGATTGTTATCATGCACTATCACGTGGTTTACCCCTATGCGTTCAGCTAGAGCTGCGGTATCATCCTTACTCGCATCGTCTACTAGAATGGTTTCATCTACTATGTCAAAAGGAAGCTCTTTGTATGTTTTTTCGAGTGTTTTAGCCGCGTTATACGCTGGAAAAACTACTACTACTTTTTTGCCGTCTATCATAAGTGCATAAAATAAAATGTAGCTGCTCCTGCAAAGTAACCTACTATAGCTAGCCAACTGATTTTCTTGAGGTACCACATAAAGTCTATTTTCTCTAATCCCATAGCGGCTACACCGGCAGCAGAGCCTATTATAAGTGCACTACCTCCCGTGCCAGCACAGTATGCCAGTAACTCCCAGAAGTGACCATTAGCAGCGAATTCGCCAGAAGGAGTAATGTCGTACATCCCTTGAGCGGCAGCTACTAGAGGTACATTATCTACTATACTAGAGAGTAAACCTATTATTATATTGATAGAAAAGATATCTCCACCGAAAGCACTATCCAGTGCCATTGCTGCAGTTTCTAAATGACCAAATTCTTGTAAAGCAGCTACAGCCATTAGTATTCCTAAGAAGAAAAGGACACTTGCCATATCTATTTTTTGAAGGACTCCTATAACGCTTAGTGGTTGCTTATTAGACTTGCTTTTACCTTTGTGCATAATCTCAGTTACTGCCCATATTACACCTAGACTGAGCATCATTCCCATAAAAGGGGGCAGATGTGTAATGGTCTTGAAGAAAGGTACGAAAACTAGTCCTGCTAGACCAAGGATGAAAACAAAAATACGTTCTCCTGAGGTAGTAGGATTCAAGTAATGATCTGTATCTTCTTTATCGACTGGACGTTCTACTTCTCCTTTAAAGGTAAAGCTGAGTATAGCTAATGGAACTAACAGAGCCACCATACTTGGTATAATTAGATCTACTATGATGTTTGGCACATTGGGTAATTGTCCTTTTATCCAAAGCATAGTAGTAGTCACGTCACCTATAGGTGACCATGCTCCACCTGCGTTTGCAGCTATTACCACCATCCCTACAAACATCCATCGTGTCTTTTGGTCTTTTACTAGCTTACGAAGTAGAGATACCATTACTATGGTAGTAGTCAGGTTATCTAAAGCTGCTGAGAAGAAGAAGGTAAGAATGCAGATGATCCAAAGCAGTTTGGTGATGTTTTTTGTCTTTATTCTATCGGTGATTACCGCAAAACCCTCGTGAGCATCTACTAGTTCTACTATAGTCATAGCTCCCATTAGGAAGAAAAGTATATTCGCGATGTCAAACATATGGTGATATAAACCACCTTCACCGTCTGCTCCGTGTTGTATTATATGAGTAATTTCATGACCTGCACCATCTAGGGAGAATACATAGATAGCCCAGCATACCATACCAGTTATCAGTGCACTTGCCGCCTTATCTATTTTGAGTGGATGCTCGAAGGCTATAGCTGCATAGCCTAGTACGAACACTATAATGATGAGTATTGCCATTTCTTCTAATTTTACGGCAAAAAAACGCTTTTTATTTCAGAGTAAAAAGTGGGAATTTATTGTGGATGTGTAGCCCATTTTCTCCACGTTCTATGTAGTAGTGAGACAGCCCATTAGTAAGTATTATTTTTTCTACGTTTTGGAGAGTGATATACCCTGCTACTTGGTTTATTGTTTTTTGTGTTATGGCTACCGAAGGTGCTTTGCACTCCACTAATATTTCAGGTGTTCCTTCCCTATTGTAGTAGATTATATCATACCTTTTCTTGCTGTTTGGCAGTGTTTTTTCGATACTCATTCTACCTGCTGCAAAACCATTTTTTATCAGCTGGTGTAACACGTGCTGTCGCACCCACTCCTCTGGAGTGAGAGCTATATATTTTTTTCGAACGATATCATAGATCTCATTCTTATCATTATTATCTGATTTTATTTGAAAGTTAAACTTTTCGAAGTTTAATTGCACCGTATTCTAATATTAATATGGCCAAAGGTAGTAGTTCGTACAGTGATTTCAATGCATTAATGCAACAACTAGAGCAGGGAGAGATACTGCCTGTCTATCTTCTTCAGGGAGAGGAGTACCGTTTCTTGGAGCAACTCTTAGATAAAATAGAAGAGAAAGTAGTAGATCCAGCTACGGCTAGTTTTAATCATCATACATTTTATGGTAAAGAGACGGAAGCGAGTGAATTGGTAAACTTAGCTCGCAGGTTTCCTATGATGGCGGATAAGCAGCTCATAGTGTATAAAGAAGCTCAGTACTGTCGTAAGCCAGATGAGATGGAGGAGTATATTAAGAATCCGGTTCCTAGTACTGTACTTGTATGGTATCATCCAGGTAAAAAAATACCTTCTAATCGAAAATTAGCCAAAGCATTTGCAGCATCAGGAAGAGTCTTTAATGCAGATCCTATAGCAGAAAAAGATGTGATACAGGTAGTACACAGCTATATCCAAGAAAAAGGGTACGACATAGAGCCTAAACCACTACACCTGCTAGTGGAAAATAGTGCAGCCAGAGTTTCTTTGATATTTCAAGAATTGGATAAGGTTTTTTCCAATATAGAAAAGGGGAGTAAGATCCGAGAAGACCATATCCAAAAGTATGTAGGGATCAATAAAAAGTACAATATCTTTGGTTTGCAAAAAGCCCTAGCTCAAAAGAGGAGAACAGAGGTAGTGGAGATATTAAATTACTTCACTGCACATACTAAAGAGTACCCGCTCGTAGTACTCAATGCTACTTTGTACGGTTATTTCCGCAAGGTATCCATAGTGCAGAGTATGACACGCAGCACAGATAAGGAGATAATGAGTGCTGTGGGTATACCTTTTTTCGCTATGAGTGAGTATAGAGAAGCAGCCAGAAACTACGGGGGTAAGAAGATAGTATCAGCGATGGACTGCATCAATGATTGTGATCTAAAGTTTAAAGGGATAAAACCAGGTGGAGAGAGTGAAAAAGCTCTTTTAGAAGAGACGATTCTAAAGATTTTGAGCCTTTAGCCAAGTTTTAACCCATTATGATGTAATAATTATTTAATTTCCCACCCATAAACCAATAACACGTATAACAAATGAAAAAAACATTACTTACAGTATTATTATCAGTACCATTTCTGCTTATGGCTCAGAGTGCTAGTAAAGATTTAAAAGTGCCAAATGAGTATGCAGTGCAAGCGTCTGAGGCGGTTAAAGCTATAGATATTCAAGTGCCCTTAGGTCATACCCAAGGAAAAAGTGTCGACGATTCTAAATTAAAAAAGGATAAAAATTTTTCTGCAATAGATTTAGGTAAAACGTTTTATGATTTACAAACTAACTCTAGTCCAGGTCGTAGAATTATATTACACGCTGATGGCACTATCTCAGCAGTATGGACTGGCAGTCCAGATGCAGGTACTGGATGGCCAGGTAGAGGTACAGGGTATAACTACTCTGATGGTACAGAATGGTATGCGAGTAGAGCGGATAAAATAGAAACAGAAGGCAGGACAGGATGGCCTTCTATTATGCTCTTAGATGATGGGACAGAAATGGTGATGGCTCACGAGTCGATTACTGGTGGTTTCGTAGCGTCTACGAATAGTAGCAAGGGATTAGTGGATTTTACAAGTACTTCAGCTCGCTTAGATGATGAGACAGTAGTAAATGTAAATAGAGTGCCTATCTGGAATAGAAGTGTGGCTTCTAATGATAAGGTGCACACTATATCTAACTATTGGTCTGGCGAAGCAGGAGGTGGTACTGCCGTGGTAAAAATGGGTGTAAAATTTCCAACGACATACAGTAGGTGGAGTGTAAGTGGAGATACTTCTGAAGTAGAGCACATGTTGCTTCCAGGGTATGATTCAAGTTTGTATATCCAAGGTGGTGGAGATACCTATGCTATAGATGCTAGAGATTCTATTATCGCTATACTTATCGGTGGATTTGGTCATCCAGTATCATTATGGAAATCTACCAATAATGGGCAGACATGGACATACTCAGATGTAGATCAATTAGAGTATAAAGGAGTGGTAGGTGCTAAAGCTGCTATTGCAGCTACAGATACTTTTAACTCAAATGACGGTTCTATAGATGTAATGATAGATAATGCTGGTAACGTTCATGCTTTTTGGGGCTTAAGCAGAGCTATTGGTTCTGTAAATACAGACGGAGATACAATATACAGTGGTTTCGTTGCTTCAGCATCATTGGTGCATTGGACAGAAGGTGATATGGAAACTAAGCTGCTAGGTGGAGCAATAGATAGAGATGGTAATGGACAGTTTGATGTGAATAATGAGACATTTGCTAGCTTAGTTGATGGTAATGTGCCAAATAATTTGCTTTCTGCTGCTCGAGTGGGGAATACAAATTTGATAACTATGCCTTCGGCTAGTGTAGATGCAAATGGTAATTTGTTTGTCGTATATTCTGCTCCAGTAGAGCGTGCATTTCACTTCCTTCAAGCCAATCATAGAGACATATTTGTAATGTATTCTACAGATGGAGGTGCTAATTGGAGCGAGCCTCAAAATATTACTCAAGATGGTACTATGGAATGTAATTTTCCGTGTGTCGCTAAGAGATCTAACGACTTTCTGCACGTAATCTATCAAGAAGATACGTATCCTGGCACTCACTTACAAAATCACTCTGCTAATGCAGGCTCACATCCAAATGATGAGTGTACTATGAAATATGTTGCGATTCCAATTACGGATATATTAAGTGATATTTTGGGGCAAGATGTAATCACAGGAGTTGAAGATGATAAAACTGCTGAAGTATTCGTAGTGAGTCAAAATCAGCCAAATCCTTTCAGAGGAACTTCGGATGTGATAGTGTACTTACGTAGTAATAGTAATGTTACGCTTACCGTGACAGATATACTAGGTAATGTAGTAAATCAAGGAGATTTAGGTGTACTGAGTGGAGGTAATCACACGATAACTCTTGATGCAAATGGACTCACGAGTGGAATGTACTTCTACACGCTCACTACAGAAGATCATAGCGTCACTAAAAAAATGCAAGTCAACTAAGGAGCTGAGCTTCTTAGCTAACTTAAATCTTCCTCACTTACGGTGAGGAAGATTTTTTTTGAAAAAAAATTTAGAGATTATATAAATAATTCTACATTTGCAGCCCTTTAACAAGGAGCTAAGCGGGCGTGGTGAAATTGGTAGACACGCTAGACTTAGGATCTAGTGCCTCACGGTGTGAAGGTTCGAGTCCTTTCGCCCGCACTTTATAAGAGTACAAAGCCCTGTCGTCACAGGGTTTTGTCTTTTATAGTAACTTCCTTCTAGAGGCATAGCTTTTAGCATCAAATAAAACATACACACTTTATTAATAGAGATTACAGTGAACGTTACCTTTGAAAAAAAAGATGATTTCAATGCTATCATTAGCGTAAAAATCACAAACGAAGATTACAAAGAGAATTTAAACAAGCAGTTTAAAGACTATCGTAAAAAGGCAAAAATTCCTGGCTTCAGACCAGGAACAGTACCTATGGGTATGGTCAAGCAGATGATCGGTAAGAGTGCTTTGTTTGAAGAAGTCAATAGACTCACCTCAGAACAGTTGTACAAGTATCTTCAAGATAATAAAATCGATATTCTTGGTCAACCTATGACCAGTGAAGAAATAGAAAATGAGACAGATTTTGATAGTTACGGTGACTTTACATTTCATTTTGATCTTGGTCTAGCTCCTATTTTTGAACTTAACATAAGTACTAAAGATAAGCTGACTCGCTATGAGATAGAGCTGGACGGTAAGGAGATAGATACTGAAGTTAAGAACTTAAGAAGACAAAACGGAAAGTTAGATACGGTAGAAAAGTCCGAAACAGAAAATGATTCAGTAGTAATGCTGATGACTGAGGTGGATAAAAAAGGTGATCACAAGGATGGTGGCATCTTTGAGCAAGAGGTGACGGTACTACCAGAAGTAATTAAGAATAAGAAAGTAAAAAAACAGTTAGTAGGTGTAAGTACAGACAACGTACTAGAGCTGAATGTTTTTGATCTATTCAATGACAATGAAATGGTAATAGCTCAGTCTTTAGGTATAGAGAAAGACGCCATACCTACTTTAAATAAAACTTTTAAAGGAAAAGTTAAAGAAATTAGAAGAGTACAAGAAGCAGAACTAGATCAAACATTTTTTGATTTAGTAATGGGACCGGGAACTGTAGCTAATGAAGAAGAATTTAAGAAGAAGATAGAAGAAAACTTGGGTGCATATTACGTGGCAGAAGCTGAAAAGCAGCTGGAAGCGGAAATCAATGCAGTATTGAATATAAACCATAAGCTTAGCCTTCCTGACGACTTCTTAAAAAGATGGTTACAAGGCACTAAGCCTGAGACGTATAACGCTGATAATATAGATGAGCTATACGGCAAAGAATCTGGAGTGCTTAGTAAGCAACTAATTAGGGAAAAAATAGCTGAGCAAGAAAATGTAGAAGTTACGGATGAGGATATCAATCAGACATCATTCGCTTATACTGCACAGATGCTCAGACAGTACGGTCTCAATAATCCGGATCCTGCTATGGTTCAAAATTTTGAAGCCAAAAATAGAGAAGATAAAGGGTACCTAATGCGTATACGCGATGTAGTAGTAGATAAAAAAGTACTGGATAAAGTAAAAGAACTTATTACTATAAAAAGTAAAAAGCTGAAAGTAGATAAATTTTACGATGAGGTGAAAAAGTTCAATGACAAAGGATAGAATCATCTGTCTGTAGAAAAAACCACTCGATACCCCGAGTGGTTTTTTTTTGAAACTAGATTGATAAACGAATTGTTTACCTTTGAAACAAGAAATAACAACATGGATTACGGAAAAGAATTTAGAAAATACGCAATAAAGCATCACGGAATAAGCAGTACCAAAGTGGATCACTACATTGATAGCTCTTTGCACGCACCACAAGATATGACTCGTACAGTGATAGAGGAGCGTCAGATGCCTTTTAGAGAGGTAGATGTATTCTCTAGACTGATGGCAGATAGAATTATTTTCTTAGGTACAGGTATAGATGACTATATAGCTAATGTAGTACAAGCTCAGCTTCTTTTCTTAGAAAGTTCAGATGCCAAGCGTGATATCCAGATATATATTAATAGTCCAGGTGGCAGCGTATATGCTGGCTTAGGTATATATGATACTATGCAGTATATAGCTCCAGACGTAGCTACTATCTGTACAGGTATAGCTGCTAGTATGGGTGCAGTGTTAATGTGTGCAGGTACTAAAGGTAAGCGTACAGCTCTAAAGCATAGTCGTGTGATGATTCACCAGCCTCTGGGCGGTGCACAAGGTCAGGCTACTGACATGGAGATTACAGTAAAAGAGATCATGAAGCTTAAAAAAGAACTGTATGATATCATAGCGAATCATAGCGGTCAGAAGTATGCTAAAGTAGAAAAAGATAGCGAGCGTGACTACTGGATGACTGCACAGGAAGCCAAAGAGTACGGTATGCTGGATGAAGTATTAGAAAGAAAAACAAAATAAGGTTTGGCAAAAAAAGATACAGAACTTTCTTGTTCATTCTGTGGTAGAAGTAAAGGAGATGTAGGTCTTCTTATCTCAGGTATAGATGCTCACATATGTGAGGACTGCATACACCAAGGGAATGAAATAGTCGTCAATGAAAATGGTGGCAAGATTAAAAAAGGAAAGAAACTCTCCTTTGAGCTAAAGAAGCCTAAGGAGATAAAAGCACTTCTAGATGAGTACGTGATTGGTCAAGATGCTGCGAAAAGAACGCTGTGTGTGGCGGTGTATAATCACTACAAGCGTCTGACTCACGAGAGTAAAGACGGAGTAGAATTAGAGAAGTCTAATGTGCTACTCATAGGGGAGACTGGTACTGGTAAGACGCTATTAGCTAAGACCTTAGCTAGATCATTAGAAGTTCCTTTTTGCATAGCAGATGCTACTGTACTTACAGAGGCTGGCTATGTAGGAGAGGATGTAGAGAGTATTATATCTCGACTCTACCAGTCTGCAGACTATAATAAGGAAGCTACTGAGAGAGGTATCATCTATATAGACGAGATAGATAAGATAGCCCGTAAGAGTGATAACCCAAGCATCACTAGAGATGTAAGTGGAGAAGGAGTGCAGCAGGGTCTACTTAAGATCCTAGAAGGTACGGTAGCTAACGTAGCTCCCCAAGGAGGACGTAAGCATCCTGATCAGAAGATGGTGCAGATAGACACTAAGAATATCTTATTCGTGTGTGGGGGTGCATTTGATGGGATAGATAAAATCATATCTCGTAGAATGAAGGCCAATTCACTTGGTTTTAAATCAAAGGAAGAGACTGATATCACTACAGATGAGTACTTACAGTATGCTATCCCTTCGGATATCAAGCAGTTTGGACTTATACCAGAAATAATAGGTCGTATCCCGATACTAACTGCTCTTAAGCCACTAGACGCGGAAACACTTAAATGTATACTGCTAGAGCCTAAGAACGCTCTTATCCGTCAGTATATAGCTTTATTTGAAATGGAAGGCATAAAGCTGACCATAGCAGATAGTGTGATAGACTTCATCGTAGAAAAAGCTCTAGAGTTTAAGTTAGGTGCTAGAGGATTACGCTCTGTGTGCGAAGCTATACTCAGTGACTACATGTATGAGTCTCCTTCTGATGACACTATAAAGGAGGTGAATATAGGTCTAGAAGAAGCTGAAATAGTGATCAATAGATTGCGATTAAAAGCAGCGTAGTTTAAATATTTCTTGCGGGAACAGTATTTTTCTCTTTTTTTGAAGGAACGTTGTGGCATTTATATTTAGAAAAAACGATCCGAAAGTAATAAACGCGTGGACCTTTTATGATTGGGCCAATTCCGTTTATAACCTAATAATCTCTACTGCTATTTTTCCTATCTTTTATGTATCGGTCACAAAGGACTATGCTGAAAGGAATAATTTAGTAGAAATAATAGGAGGTAAATCAGTTGAAATGGTGATGTTTTTTGGGAGGAAATTCGTAAATACAGAACTGTATTCATATGTGTATTCTGCATCCTTTTTTATCGTAGTACTCCTGGTACCTATACTTTCTGGTATCGCTGATTATTCAGGAACAAAGAAAATGTTTCTAAAGCTCTTTTGTTATATGGGGGCATTGGCGTGTATGAGCCTATATTTCTTTGATGTAGAACAACTAGAGATGAGTATGCTTTCAGTGTTTATTGCTAGTATTGGTTTTTGGGGAAGTATTGTTTTTTACAACTCATTTTTGCTCGAGATTGCAGATAAGGATAAGCACGATGCTATAAGTGCCAAAGGTTTTAGTCTGGGCTATTTTGGTAGTGTTTTACTCCTCATTACTATTCTTATATTGAGCCAATTCACGGATATAATGCCTATAAAAGCTGGTTTTCTGTTAGTTGGTGTTTGGTGGATAGGTTTTGCTCAGTATACGTACTATTATTTGCCTAATAAGAGCCACTATGAAGCTAAAGTTAAACGAAAGAATGTAATACTTAACGGATATAAGGAGCTACTAAAAGTATGGAAGCAGCTGCGACAACAACCCAAGGTGCGAATGTTCTTAGCGAGTTATTTTACGTATAATACAGGTGTTCAGACAGTAATGCTACTGGCAGTACTATTTGCTAGTAAAGAAATAACATGGGTACCTGCCGATCAAAATCCAGTATGGTGGCAAACTAGGGAAACAGGTCTTATTGTGAGTATTATATTAATTCAGCTGATTGCCATAGTGGGAGCGTATGCTATGTCAAATATCAGTTTTAAATTTGGCAATATTCGTACACTGATGCTGGCAGCAGTGATATGGGTTATATGTACCATATTAGCATACTTCATAACAACACCTATACAGTTTTATGTCTTAGCAACAATAGTAGGTTTTGTGATGGGTGGCACGCAGTCATTGAGCAGAAGTACTTACAGTAAGATGCTTCCAGAGACAGATGATAGTGCATCATTCTTTAGTTTTTTTGATGTGATGGAAAAAATAGGACTAATCGTTGGTCCATTATTGTTCGGGTTCTTAGAAGGCTATTTTGGTAGTATGCGTGTTTCCGTTCTGATGCTAATGTTTTTCTTTATAGTAGGATTTTTTCTGCTTGCGATCACTCGTAGAGTGGAGTACAAAGATGAACAAGCAGCTTTAGTGTAACAAATGCTGAAGAAGTATCTTTCTGACATTGTGTTTATGCAGGTGCTAAATCTGCTAGTTAAACCTATATGGATACTCATAATAGATGCTGCAGTACAGGATGTTTTGAGTCCGGAAGTCTATGGTAATTACTTTGCGTTGTTTAATTTCAGTATGTTGTTTTTCATCGTACTTGATTTAGGATTAAATAGCTTCAATATCACGGAAGTATCACGAGATAATACTAAAATAGCGTCGTTAGCCGGCTCTATCTTGGGTCTCAAATTATTACTTTCTGTAGTTTATGTGGGCATTGTATTTAGCGTAGGGTATATACTAGGATACACCTCTCAGGAGTTTAGTCTGCTTATTATATTATGTGGGATACAGATACTTTCGTCATTTGTACAATACTTTAGAAGTATAGTAGCTAGTCTACAGAGATTTAAACTAGATGGCGTGTTTTTGGTTTTGGATAGAGTCCTAGTCATTGCCTTTGTGAGTGCATTATTGTGGGGTGAAATTCCCTTATTATCATTGACTATTACTCGATTTGCTCTTGCCCAGGTATTGAGCTTGTCCATAGTGGTCTTGGTACTCTTATTCTTCTTGAGAAATCACTTAGGTAGTATGCGTATATCATTTCAGTTAGATTCTCTTAGACCTCTTATGAAAAAAGCATGGCCCTTTGCTATCTTAGTTACCCTTATGGGTTTATATACATACATGGATGGGGTGATGATTAAGCAATTAGTAGGTGATGCTGAAGCAGGCACATATGCGTTAGGCTATCGTTTTTATTTTGCTATTCTGATGTTCGCACAGGTATTTAGTGGTGTGCTCCTTCCCTTTTTTAGTAAAAATATAAATGATACCGAGATCATACAAAAGATCACTAGCTATACTGCTAGATTACTTCTTTTTGGTGGTATAATACTTTCTTGTCTAAGTATAGTCTATGGTTCAGATTTATTAGAAATTATAAATCCTAAGCGAGCAAATAATGCATCTGCGGATGTACTTGTATTATTGATGTTCGGGTTTTTGGGAAGTGTATTGACATTGGTATATGGAGCCTTACTTACTGCAGCTAAGGAACTGAAATGGCTGAATAGATTTGCTGCTATCACATTGGGAGTAAATTTAATACTTAATTATGTTCTTATTCCTTTGTATGGAGCTCAAGGTGCCGCTTCAGCTACACTAGTGAGTCAAGTCTTCTTTGGGTGTATGTGCTACCTTATTTGTTTTAAAATGTTTCGTCTTCGGTGGAAGAAGAGTCAAGCTATTTCAGTGTTAACTGGTGTTATACTCTTACCCTTATTGATTATTTATACCAAGCAATATTTAACAAATACCCTCGTTCACTTTATGATGATTTCAGTTGCCATTGTAATAGGAGCATATCTCTTTAATCTTTTTGAAGCTAAGCACCTAAAGTCATTGAGAAGAAAATGACTATAAATAGACCTATTGATTTACCTTTGAGCCTTATTTTAAACGTATAGAATGAACCAAAACAAAGAGTTTGATTTTAATTTTATGGATATAGTTTCTCTAGTATGGAAATACAGAAAACACTTACTCATAATTGTACTTTCAGCAGCAGTCCTATCAGCGGTACTTACAGCACCATTTATTATTAACCCTAAATATGAATCCCAAGTTATATTTTATCCTACTAAAATTAATTCGATAGGGAATGCTTTATTTACTGACTTAACTCAGCGTCAGTCAGATCCACTTGCTTTTGGTGAGGAAGAAGAGGCTGAGAATGCACTTCAGTTACTTAATTCGTCTGCTCTGCAAGGTAGAATAGTCAAAAACTTTGACCTAATGAATCACTATGGTATAGATGTCGATGGTGGCAGTCCATTCACAGACTTAGGGAATAAGATGAAGAGTAATATTAAGTTTAATAGAACTCGTCATTTAGCTGTGGAGATACTCGTACTAGATAAGGATCCTATCAAAGCTGCTGAGATAGCGAATGGTATAGGAGCCTTATATGATAGCGTGAAGACAGAGATCCAAAAGCAAGTTTCGCTTCAAGCATTAGAGATAGTAGAAGGTGAATTTAGAAAGAAGGAAAGGGAAGTAGGAGAAATTCGTAATCGACTAAAAGAACTAGGAAGGAAAGGTATTACTAACTACGAAGAGCAGTCTAGGGCACTCGCAGAGGAGCTCTATAAAGTAGATGCTAGTAGTTCTAAAGGGAGACGACTACAAGCTGTACAAAATAAATTAGCAGAGTATGCCGGTGAGTACACCTTTTTAAGAGAAACACTCATATTAGAACTAGAAAGTTTAAGTAAGTTACTTAAGAGATATGAAAAATCAAAGGTCGACGTAGAGAAAACAGTACCTCAAAAGTTTATACTTACAAGTGCTGCACCTGCTGAGAAAAAATCATATCCAGTTCGCTCGTTGATAGTTCTTCTAATCACAGGTGCAGTGGGCTTTTTTAGTATAGTAGTGCTTCTTATTATGAATCAAATGAGTCTACTGAAAAAGTAGATGGATATGTCGCTAGACATAAAAAAACTGTACCTATGGTCCGGTGTTTTTCTGGTTTACTGCCTAGCAGCAGTGTATCTAGATTTATATGCAGCTTTAGCAGCACCAGCAGTAATAATGACACTTTGGGTGGGTATCCATAAACCAAAGTACCTACTTTACTTTCTAGCATTTGCTACTCCACTATCAGTGCATCTCATAGATGAGCGTTATAGTTCTGTAAATCTCAGTATACCTACTGAACCCATCATAATTTTACTGTTTATTGGTGTTTTGTTAAAACTCATCAGTTCTCGTACGCTGAAATTTCCAGAGGTAAGTGTGATACTCAGCGTGCTTATTATTGTAGATTTTGGGTGGCTAGTAGTCACAGCTATTAGTAGTACTATGCCTATTATCAGTGCAAAGTATGTCCTGATGAAAAGCTGGTACTTGGTCGTTTTCTATTTCTTATTATCACGGTACTTTCAGCAAGAAAGTATGGCTAAAAAATTTATCTGGATATTTATAGTATCAGTCGTAATCTTGGCTTCGTATACACTTTTTATTCATGCTCAAGGAGGATTTAGCAGATCATATGCCTATACGGCTATGCGTCCGTTTTTACCAGATCACGGAATGTACGCAGCTTGTATATCCTTTGTGGTCCCTGTACTTTTCGTATTTGCCATACATGGCAGCTGGCTGAAATATGGTGCATGGGTTAGGATACTGTGTGTGATACTCTTCATGTTCTTAGTCCTAGCTGTTGCACTTTCATTTACCCGAGCATCTTGGGTGAGTTTATTGGCTGCATTAGGTATATATGCTCTGCTTAGGATGAAGATACGGTTCCACTACTTGTTAATAATCGCCGTAGTGGGAGTAGCTTACTTAGCCAGTAACCTAGATAATTTATTTACCGATCTTTCTAGAAATAAAAATGAATCTGATGATAATATAGAAAATCACCTGCAGTCTGTAGGTAACGTATCTTCTGATCCTTCTAATCTCGAGCGATTTAATAGATGGAGTTCTGCCTCTCGTATGTGGGAGGATAAGCCTATGATGGGCTGGGGGCCAGGGACATATACATTTCAGTATGGGCAGTTTCAGCTACCTCATGAGATGACCATTATCAGTACCAATGCCGGAACACTCGGTGGCATACACTCAGAGTATCTGCGTCCTCTAGCAGAGAGTGGGTTGCCTGGAGCATTACTGTTTATGAGTATAGTCGTATGGGTTTTCAGTTTAGGGTTTAAGCACCAGCGGGTATTGAGTGGCAGTGCCAAGTATCTCAGTATGGCTGTGTTTCTAGGCCTTGTCACTTATTTCACACACGCGGTGCTCAATAACTACATCGAGTTTGACAAAATAGCGGTACCATTGTATAGCTTCCTGGCAGTTCTCACCGCCATAGAAATCAAGCATCAAAATGCTCAAAAAGATCGTAAAAAATAGACTGGGTTTCGCAGGACTCATTTTTATCAGTCTGCTACTGGTAATAGCCGTCCTAGGTTATATTATCACACCTGATGCAACTCCTAAAGCCAACGACATACATCTAGAAGTAGCCATAGAAAAGCCAGGTTTTCAGGTAGATATGTTTCGTGGAGCAAAGAGAGAAGTAGATGCTGTTTCATGGTTTACACGCTTAGTGAGTGGTCAGGAAAATGCCTATGAGTATACCCCCGTATCTAAATGGAAAGCAGATAGCTATGTAGTCTATAATAAGAATGGATTAGAGATGTGGCAGCCTTCAAAAACTGCAATTTCTGAAAAAGATATAGTACGCCGTACTTTTATACTAGGCACAGACCGTTATGGTCGTGATGTACTTAGCCGAGTAATTATAGGAGCGAGGGTATCGCTATTAGTGGGGTTCATGGCAGTACTTATTACACTATTTATAGGGACTACCTTAGGGCTGCTGGCTGGCTACTTCGGTGGCTGGGTAGATAGTGTTATCCTTTGGCTGATTAACGTAGTATGGAGTCTACCTAGTCTGTTGATTGCTATTGCTATCAGTTTTGCTTTTCAAGAAAAAGGGCTGTACCAAGTTTTCTTAGCGATAGGACTCAGTATGTGGGTAGAGCTAGCACGTATAGTGCGAGGACAAGTGCTACAGATTAAAGAAATGGAGTATATCCAAGCTGCTAAAGTATTGGGTTTTGGGAATATCAGAATACTCTTTAAACATATACTACCCAATATCATGGCACCTATTATTGTAGTATGTGCAGCTAATTTTGCAAGTGCTATCTTGCTAGAAGCAGGTTTAAGTTTCTTAGGTCTTGGAGTACAAGCACCTATGCCGAGTTGGGGCAGTATGATAAAGGAACATTATAACTATATTGTTTTCGATGCAGCATATCTAGCTATCATTCCTGGAGTGTGCATTATGCTATTGGTAATGTCTTTCAATTTTCTTGGCAATGCTTTGAGGGATGCATTGGATGTGAATATGAAGTAGGGAGGAGTGTAGCTTCTTGATACTGGATTTCCCCAATTCTATTATATTCTATAAAGTTAGTGAAGACTTTATTTAAGAGTCGAAAATTCTGTTTTTTTATGGTATTTACCATCTCTTCCTCAAGCAATAAATGTAATTTATTGAGAGTTTTTTGTCCTCTTGCAACTGATACAACTATCTCCATTTTTATTTCACCAAAAAAATGTTGTCTGTCTGAAGTGCAGATGGTGATAACCCATCCTCCATTAGAGCTGTAATCATGCGTCTGTAGTCTAGCAGAGGTTATTCTGTATTTCCTAAGATACTTATCATTTATACATCACCCTATATCCACTGGCTTTCCTAAAAATTTAGGTTTCTTGTCTATTAAAATATCTAAGAACATCTTAGTGCGGGCTAAGTACTCCCTGAGGTGTGTTTTGAGACCGTATCTACCGGAGATATCTGTGGCATTATATCCTATGGCTTTCATGCCATTAGATTCTGCTAGGTAAATGGCTCGCTCATTGTGAAATTGCTGAGAGATGATTGTGATGTCTGTTTCTCCAAATATTTCCTTGCATCGTACAATAGAGTCTAGCGTTCTAAATCCAGCATAATCTAGGTATATAGCATTTTCTGGGACTCCTGCAGCCACGAGGTCTTCTTTCATACTCGTAGGCTCATCATATCCCTCTCTGCTATTGTCTCCACTGATTAGGATATAATTAATTTTACCCGCGTTATAGAGTGCTACAGCAGCTTGTACACGGTATTTGTAGAAAAGATTTATCGATCCACCACCTACGAACTTACTAGTACCTAAAAGTAGGCCTATTTTCTTGGCAGGAGTTTCAGATGCTTCAGTATATATTTTGTCAGAGGCTTGGGATACTACGAGATAGTTTAGGAAGAATACCAATGTGATGGTAAGCACTCCCAGAATTACGATACGTACAACCCACTTTTTCATATACTTATCTTACCCGAGTACACCTGCACTGCAGGTCCACATAGGTAGATATTAGAAAATACAGTGTCTTTCTTACTAAAGGTGACCATTAGTGCTCCGCCTTTTGTTTGTATTTTTTGTGAGAATCGTTTAAGTGTACTTCCTTTTTCGAGGTAATGGGCTATGGCAGCTGCTGTGGCTCCTGTGCCACAACTAAGCGTCTCAGCTTCCACACCACGCTCGTAGGTTCGTATATAGAGTATACCGTTTTTAGCTTCTAGATAGTTCACGTTGATTCCTACTTCTTTGAAGTTCTCATTATATCTAATAGCATGAGCAGCAGTGATAAGATCTAGCTCTTCTAGTTCTTCGGTGTAAGCTATGTAATGTGGAGAGCCAGTATTGAGCATATAGCCTTCGTCTTCTACTAGGACCATATCTACATCGTGCATTTTTAGTTTCACTTCATCGTCTTCTATTGTGGCAGTATGTTCACCGTCATTAGACTTAAATGTACACTCACCGCTCACCCAGCCTAAGTATGCAGCGTGCTTAGCTGCACATCTACTTCCATTTCCGCAGAAACTTTCTGAGCCGTCAGCATTATAGTACATCATATCAAAATCAGTAGTGCCACCTTTTCTCATAACGATGAGTCCATCAGCACCTATGCCGTATCTGCGATCGCAGAGGGAGACTATTTGATCAGTAGTCACTTCATATAGGTCGGTAGTGATTATAAAATCATTGCCAGTGCCTTGGTATTTATAGAATGTTATTTCTTTAGTCATTGAGTACTTTTAGTAGTGTAGGGTTTGTGACTTCTACCAGTCTATTGTATTTTTTATTTTTTTCTAGATAGTATTGCTTTTCTTCGGATTTTAGATAAAGTCTACTGTCTAATTCTTTGAAATTTAGCATTTTAGTTTGGTCAATACCGTAGAGTTTCACTTTACTCCCATCGTATTGGTACCCTTTGTAGTTTACTATGCTTTTCCAGTACTCTACCTCTACTTCTCTGGAGGTAGCAGCATAATCAGTAACATTTTCTCTTTCGGTTGAAATATTTTTGTTTTCGTCCTTTTTCTTATCAGTCGCACTGTCTTTTTGTATCTCATCTAGCCTGGTAGCGTCGATACTGAAATCTGGTTCTATACCAGGTACTGTAAAACGTCTAGAGGCTAACAGCTCATCTCCTCGTACTTCTATTTCTGTACTTTCAAGAATAGCAGTAGATTGGTCAGGTGGTATGTTTTTTATGACAGGTGTATTGATTTTTAATGCATCTGTAGTTTTGTCTGTTTCGGTGACAGAGGTAATCATATCATCACTATTTTGTTCATCTAACGGTTCAGTGAATTCATCTTCATCTTCAAGTTCTAAAAGCACATTTTCGTCTGCGGGTTCTGTATCATCAGTCACCTCAGGTACTTTTGTCATAGCTAGAGTCTGAGTATCTACTGGTGTAGTTTCTATGTCGTCTAGCGGAGCAGGTTCATATACTTTAGAGTCTGTAGTTTCATTCTTTTCAGGTTTAGGAATGGCAGTCTTATTCTCTTTTGAAGTAGTATTTACATATGGTATCAGAGTTATTACAGCTGATATAAGGAGTGCTATGGCTGCTGCTGTAAGCATCCACGTTCTATAAACAGGTGCTATCTGTAAGGCTTTTTTTCTTGTTTTTCCAGTAAGATATTCTTTCAGTTCTTTATCTCTTTCAGCGTTTATAGCTGATATAATTTTTTCTTGAATAGTTACAGATTCTTGAAGATCTTTATTAGTTCTTAGCTCAGCTTTAAATTCATCTAATTTTCTCCCTTGTAGTTCACCACTTAGGTAAGCGTCTATACTATGATATGTTTGTTCATCCATATTCATAGCAGTTCTTCCTTATTATAAGTGGCTAAAACTGTATTTTGTAGTTTTTTGAAGCATTGGTACTTCTTACTCTTGACAGTATCTGCATTGGCATAGCCAAGCTTCTCTGCTATTACCTTAGTACTAAATCCGTCAAAATAGAAATAGGCTAGAAGTTTGCCGCAGGTTTTATCCATATCCTTTACAAGCTGTCTGATGATACCTTGATCTAGCTCAAGATGCATCTCTTCAGAGCCGTGGCCTAGGTGGTTAGCCTCGTCTACTAGTTTAAATTTAGTACGTTTTTTTAGTTCTTTAAACCACAGATTTTTACCTATCGCCATTACGTATGTACTTAGTTTAGCTTGTAGCAGGAATTCGGGTTTATTCGTATTCTTCCACACGGCTATCACGGTATCCTGAAGTACATCATCTACCGCTGAATCATCACCGTTGTTTTTTAGTATGAAGTTTTTTACCATCGTATGGTGCTCTTTGTACAAGTACACGAGCATTTTCTCGTCACCTTGTTTTATTCGCTCAATGATGATATGATCTGCTAGTTTACCTATACCAAACATTTTGTAGATAGTTAATACGCGTTAATCGAGAAAGGTGAATGGAGGGTAACGAAACATATATTTCAGCCGTTATATACATAGGATTTGCAGTGACCAAAGGTAATAATATTTTTTACCCCTTTTGATACTTCTGATGAATGTATTTTGTAGTAGTAACTGTAATATTTAATTTAGAATTTTTAATAGTAGATATATGGACATAAAAAAAGTATTAGGAGTGTTGGGTGTAGCTGTAATAGGAGGTTTGATAGCCCTAGGAGTTAATCGTGCTTTTACGGAAGAAAAAGTGCCACAAGGGTTTCAATCGCATGAAAATGCCAAATTTACATTGGCGGAAAAATTGATAGACGTACCAGATGTAGATTTTGTGAGTGTGGCAGACATCTCCACACCAGCAGTAGTGCATATCAAAACTACGATGAATGCAAGTACAAGAAGCCAAGGGAAGAATCCTTTCGAGGAATTCTTTGGTCCTAACTTCCAATCTCCACAACGTGGACCTCAGCAGGCTACAGGCTCTGGCGTCATTATCACAAAAGATGGATATATAGTGACGAATAATCACGTGGTAGATAATGCGAGTAAAGTGGAAGTGATATTAGAGGATAAGCGTGCCTATATAGCTGAAGTGGTGGGTACAGATCCAGAGACTGATTTAGCTTTACTCAAGATACAAGAGGATAATCTGCTGTACCTTAATTTAGGTAATAGTGATGATCTTAAAGTAGGAGAGTGGGTAGTAGCTGTAGGTAATCCATTTAACCTTACAAGCACGGTTACCGCTGGTATAGTGAGTGCAAAAGGGAGGAATATAAATCTACTCAGAGAGCGAGGTGGTGAGTATGCTATAGAAAACTTCATTCAGACGGATGCTGCTGTAAATCCAGGTAATAGTGGTGGTGCTCTCGTAAATACAAGTGGCGAGCTTATCGGGATCAATACCGCCATAGCTTCTCAAACTGGATCTTATTCTGGATACAGTTTCGCTATTCCCATCAACTTAGCTAAAAAGATAATAGGTGATCTTAAAGATTATGGCGAGGTTAAGCGAGCTATATTGGGAGTTCGTATTCAGGATATCACTCAGGAGCTCGCTAATGATAAAGGCTTAGAAAATCTTACTGGAGTGTATATACCAGCTGTTAGTGAAGGCGGAAGTGCTGATAACGCAGGTGTGAAAGAAGGTGACGTCATCACTAAGATAAGTGGCGTACGAGTAGATAAGTCTAGTGAGCTCCAAGAGCAAATCAGCAAGTATCACCCGGGAGATAAGATAGATATATCACTAGTGAGAGATGGGAAAGAGAAGACGCTGTCCGCTACGCTTTTATCCAAAGAAGGAGAAAAGGAAATGAATACAGACGTGGTGAGAGAAGAGACGAAAGTATTAGGAGCGGAACTTGAGAATTTAAGCCGTGATGAGCGTCTAGCTTTGAAGCTTAAAAGTGGTGTAAAAATCAGTAAGCTAGGCAGCGGTGCCATGAAGCAGAAAGGCATACCGAGTGGCTTTATTATTACACATATAGATAAGTCACCCGTTTATACTACTAAGGATGTAGAGAATGCACTAGTAGGAAAACCTGGAGCAGTCCTTATAGAAGGAGTGACTTCAGAAGGAGATAAAGAAGCTTATGCTATTCGTCTAGATTAGCATCAAGTAGTTTAGTTAGTAAAAAATCCCACAACCTAGGTTGTGGGATTTTTTTGATTTATAGTTTTCTGACGTAGTGATATTACGTCGTCGCGATGTAGTATTAAGTCTTTACGATGGATAGCCTCTACACCTCAAACCCGTTCCATGTCTCAAACTTCCATACCTCCACTACTTGGTCTATATGAAGTATGTATGGAGCGTAGGCACTATTAGTACTTACTAACGTAAGGCTATGATCTGCTTTTATCTTGTTATACAGGCGTTTGAATACGATTCCGTCATCTTTAGTGACTACTATATAATTATCTCCATCTTTTATATCATTCCAATCTTGCAGGTAACTAGCAGTCACCCATGAGCCTTCACTTACTGGAGGCATGCTGTCTCCTTTTATCTGAAAACTACGATAAGTCTTGTTTTTAGGTAAGAAAGGAAGCTTAAATTTAGGTAGATCTTTGATGAATTCGGGGTCAGCATATCCACCGGTGTATCCTGCTTGAGCTTTCATGCTTACTATTTCTATATTTTCCTCTTCATTGGCATCTACACTCACGGTGAGTAAGCGAAGTTTTCTGCCACGTACATCTGCCTCGCTACCTTTTAGTATTTGCGTAAGCTTAAAATGTGTGAGTTTAGAAAGGTCATGACGCACGAGCCCGTCTAAAGTGACATTGAAATAATCTGCTATATCTATTTGTATATCAAAAGGAGGCTGTACTCCACGTTCGTAACTATTTAACTTAGAGCGGGTAAGCTCTAATGAGTCTGCTAAGTCTTGCTGTGAAAGCCCTTTCTGAGTACGGAGTAGTTTTACGTTTTTATCGAAATACATGTGAGTGCAAACATAGCACAAAAAGATTAAAATATTATCTTTTATTTGGCAATATTATTATCAATTCGAATTGTGTGCTTTTTTACCTACTAAAACCAAGACGTTGAACATGTCATATGTCGTTAAATATATTGAAAATATCGAGTTAAATTAGATTTTCACTGTTGAATAAATCTTTATAAATCAATACTTTTGCGATTCTTTAAAAATACACTAAAACTAACAATTTACCCTAATGGGAATATTTAATTTTTTCACGCAAGAACTAGCTATAGATTTAGGTACAGCTAATACACTCATCATTCATAAAGACAAGTTAGTGGTGGATGAGCCATCTATCATAGCGATTAACCGTACGACTAAAGAAGTACTTGCTGTAGGTTCTGAGGCCCAGAAAATGCACGGTAAAACACACGAAGAAATCAAAACAATACGACCACTTAAGGATGGTGTAATAGCTGATTTTGAAGCGGCAGAGCAAATGATTAGCCATTTTATAAAGCTAATTAATACCAAAAGTAGGTTTGGTAGTCCGCAATTGCGTTTGGTGATATGTATTCCCAGTGGAATCACTCAGGTAGAAAAACGAGCAGTAAAAGAAAGTGCAGAACGCTCCGGAGGTAAGGAAGTGTATATGATTCCTGAGCCAATGGCAGCTGCTATAGGTATCGGTATAGACGTGACTGAGCCTATGGGAAATATGATCATAGATATAGGAGGTGGTACGACAGAAATAGCTGTAATAGCACTTTCAGGAATAGTGTCTGATGAGTCTATCCGAGTAGCAGGAGACGATTTTACCAATGATATAATAGAATATATGCGTAGACAGCATAACCTAATGATAGGTGAGCGTACCGCAGAATACATTAAAGTAGAAGTGGGTGCTGCCCTTCCAGAGCTTGAAAATCCACCAGAGGATTATCCAGTGAATGGTAGAGATCTTATGACAGGTATCCCGAAGCAGATATTGGTTTCTTATTCGGAAATAGCATTAGCACTAGATAAGTCTATTTCTAAAATAGAAGAAGCCGTGATGAAGGCATTGGAGCTTACACCTCCAGAACTTTCAGCAGACATCTATCAAACAGGACTATATCTTACTGGTGGTGGTGCACTGCTTAGAGGACTAGACAGACGTATATCCAGTAAAACTAAGCTGCCAGTATATGTAGCAGAAGATCCACTAAGGGCTGTGGTACGTGGTACTGCTGTAGCTCTAAAAAACCTAAAAAGTTATAAAACGATCTTCATCAACTCCTAATGCAGCAGTTACTTGCATTTATAGAGCAAAGATTACACCTGATAGTGTTTGCACTACTGCAAGTTATTTGTGGCTTTCTAGTCTTTAGTCTAAACCCTTTTCAACAAGCTTCTTTTACCCAAACAGCGAATTCTGTAACAGACGCTGGCAATACTATGTCTTCAGATGTGACTGATTATTTTGATCTTAAGTATCAGAACCAATTACTACAAGATCAGATAGCAACCCAGTTTCAAAACTCAACAATAGGTACATTATTAGTATCTGGAGATACCATTGAATTAAAGGATACCAGTAGAAAATCACTGTATGACGTCATTCCAGCTCAAGTGGTGTATAATACTACGTTTAAGGCTAATAATGTGTTTGTGATAAACAAAGGAGGGAACCACGGAATACATAAAAATATGGGTGTAATTTCTTCCGAGGGTCTAGCAGGACTGGTGCTTAAGTCTACCGCTAATTATAGTACAGTGATGTCTCTACTCAATACCAATATGACTGTCATACCCAATATTCATGGTATGGAATACTACACCAAACTTCTCTGGGTAAATGAGGCTCCCAATGTGATGCGTATTTCGGGTATCAACAATCTAGAAGAACTTAAAATAGGAGATGAGGTAAAAACAGGTAAGTCATCAATGCTTTTTCCTTCCGGTATATCCTTAGGCACAATCACTAAGTTGGATAAAAATCCTAAAAGTCAGTACTATGAGACGGAGATAGAGACTGCTACTAATTTCAGAAGCTTAGAATATGTTTTTGTTATAATTAATAGAGATATAGACCAAATGGAAGCACTCATCTCTGACAATGACTAGACGCATTCTATACTGGATATTGATTTTAGCATTGCAGCTTTTGGTACTTAATCATCTGGAGCTTTCTGCTTTTATCGTTCCGCAGGTGTTTATAATTTTACTGATTACTCTGCCACTGCATCTCAGTAGGTTAAATCAAGTCCTTATAGCGGCAGGACTAGGGTTACTAGTGGATTTTTTCACTGCTACGCCGGGTATACACACCTCTGCTTGTCTGTGGCTTATAGTATTCAGAATCGGACTGCTCAATAGGCAAGATCTTAAGCAGCATATAGCGAATAGGCTGCCATACACAGTTAATTCAGCAGGACTAGTGAGTTTTGCATATACTGCTGCTATTTTAGTATTTTTCTATCATTTGTATTTGTTTTTCATAGGAAGTGTAGGAGCTATTCATGGTGCTAATTATGGCCTTACTGTGCTATCTAGTTCACTGCTATCACTTACTATTATAGCTATTATACAGTTTTCTACCACTAAGCGTATATAGTATGTATCAGCACCGCTCATTTTATATTTATGCGGTAGTGTTACTCGTAGGTTTGCTATATATAGCTAGGCTCTTACAGATTCAGGTGTTAGATGATAAGTATTCTATTATAGCAGAGAAAATTTCTTTACGAAAGCAAACCATTTACCCCCAGCGAGGACTCATCTTTGACAGAAAAGATAAACTCATCGTGTATAATGATCCCGTTTATGATCTTATGTTAACGGTACCTATTCAATTAAAAGATATAGATACATTGGGAATTTGTTCTTTGTTAGGAATAGATAAAGCTGAATTTAATAAGCGACTAGCTCAAGCGAAAAGAAAATCGTACAGAGGCAAAGCTGTATTTATAAAAAACATCAGTAATTTGGTGTTTGTTAGAGTGCAAGAGAGACTGTATGAGTTTAAAGGCTTTTTCTTTGAAATACGTCAAGACCGCAACTATAAGTTTAATAGCTCTGCTCACGTCTTAGGTTATCTTGGTGAAGTAAATAAAAGAGATCTGGATTTACAGCCAGATAATTTTTACGAACAAGGAGATTTTGTAGGAAAAAAAGGCGTAGAGAAGTTTTATGAAGATTATCTCAGGGGTATCAAAGGGGAACAGTATTTCTATGTAGATAAGTATGGTGTGAATAAGGGATCCTACAAAGAAGGGAAACTAGATATAGCGGCATTAGATGGGAATAATCTGAAACTTAGCTTGGATATAGACTTACAGCAGTATGGTGAGTTACTGCTTAATAATAAAATGGGGAGTGTAGTGGCCATAGAGCCTAGAACTGGAGAGATTTTGGCTCTTATTTCGAGCCCATTTTACAACCCTTCTAATTTTAATATTCAAAACAGAGGTAAATACTATGCTGGAGCTATCAAGGATCCCACTAAGCCAATTTTTAATAGAGCTGTATCTGCTCCATATCCACCAGGATCTACCTTTAAGCCTATTATGGCTCTTATAGGACTACAAGACGGAGCTATAGACGAGCATACACACTTTGGCTGTCCGGGGTACTATAGACTAGGTAGAAGGATTATAAAATGCCACGGTCATACATTTAGTACCAGTCTAAAACGAAGTATCGCTAGTAGTTGTAATACGTATTACTGCAATACTTTTAAGACTATGATGCAGTCTGATAAGTATGCCAATACTGAGGAAGCGTATAAGAGTTGGAGAGAATATCTGAAAAGCTTTGGAATAGGTCAGGAGCTTGGTGTTGACGTATCTGGTGAGTATCGAGGGTGGTTAAAAGAAGCTTCTTTTTATGATAAAATGCATGGAGAAGGACGATGGAGTTATGCAAATATTATCTCATTATCCTTTGGTCAAGGGGAGCTAGGTCTCACACCTATGCAGATGGCCAATGCAGCTGCAGTGATAGCAAACAGAGGTCATTACTTCACACCACACGTAGTGAGACAAATAGAGGGTATGGATAAAATACCTGATAAGTACCTGATAAAAAATTACACTAAAATATCTCCATCTCATTTTGGCCCTGTGATAGATGGTATGCATGAAGTCACACTCTCAGGTACTGCTGCTCATATAGCGATAGCAGGGATAGATATAGCAGGTAAAACCGGTACGGTACAAAACCCACATGGCAAAAATCACTCAGCATATATAGCCTTTGCACCGCTCGACAATCCACAAATAGCAATAGCCGTAGTGGTAGAAGAGGCAGGGTATGGGTCCACATGGGCAGCTCCTATAGCACACTTACTTATAGAGCATTATCTGCAGCCAGACAGCGTAGAAGGAAGCTCTAGGCAATACCTTGAAGATAAAATGAAAAGTTCTAATCTCATCCCGATAAAGTATAGAGCACTTAGAGATACTGCTAGTTATGGAAACTAAATCAAGGATAGACCTCATAGCACTTTTTTTATTTATCGCTATTACGTGTATCGGCATTGCTAGTGTATATTCTGCTACTTCAGATGCGGGAGCTTTTACGCTATTAGAAGGTAGAAGTGGCAAACAGATTATGTGGTTTGGAGTATCTGTATTTTTAGGGATTATCATCTTTCTATTAAACGCAAAGTTTTTTGAAGCCTTCAGTATATATATATACATATTACTAATGCTGCTGCTGGTTGCAGTACTTTTTATAGGAGCAGATATTAATGGAGCCAGATCTTGGATTAGGATTGGTAGTTTCAGCCTTCAGCCTTCTGAATTCGCTAAATATGGAACGGCATTCGCTATTTCATCTGTACTAAGTACCATCGGTTTCTCTTGGCAAAAGAGGGGAGATGTACTTAAGATAGCTGCAGTGGTACTCATTCCTATGGTACTCATTATACTCCAAGGAGATACTGGTTCAGCACTTGTGTTCTTGAGTTTATTTATAGTGTTCTATAGAGAAGGGATGACACCTAATATCTTGGTTTTAGGCATCGTTGCCATTTTTATATTTGTGTTGACATTGGTTTTTGGGTCATTAGCATTTAGTATAGGTACGTTGATAGTCTTGCTGGTTTTTTATGCATTTACTTATACTAATAAAAAACTAGTGGTGCCCAGCATAGCAATAGCTGCTGTAGTTGTTCTTTTTAGTCTGAGTGTGCAGTTTCTTTTTGATACTGTACTACAGAGTCATCAGCAGAAGCGTATCCAGGTCACCCTTAATCTGATAGAGGATAATCGAGGTGCAGGATATAATGTTAATCAAAGTAAGATAGCCATCGGTTCTGGAGGTTTTTGGGGTAAGGGATTCCAAAATGGCTCACACACTAAAGGAGATTTTATACCAGAGCAGGAAACAGATTTCATATTCTGTACCATAGGAGAAGAAGGTGGTTGGGTACTCAGTTCTATTACTATTTTGCTTTTTGTACTGCTGGTATTAAGATTATTTCACCTAGCAGGCAGAGCTAAAAAGAAGTTTAAGAGGATTTTTATTTATAGTCTAGCAAGTATTATCTTTTTTCATCTACTGGTGAATGTAGGAATGACTATCGGTTTAATGCCAGTAATAGGGATTCCCCTGCCATTAATTTCGTATGGAGGATCGTCTATTTTGGCATTTGGAATCTTTATTTTCACTGCTCTGAAACTAGACGCTTCACGAGTATACGATTTATAATTATATTAGATATGACACACGTACATCAGCTTACTTTTGGTCCTTTTGGAGAGAATACTTATCTTATTTCAGATGAAGAGGGGAATACCCTAGTAATAGATCCAGGTATGTATGACGCACAAGAAAATGCTCGCATGTTTGAGTATCTCACTGCTCAAAAACTAAAACCTATACGGCTTATCTTGACCCATGCACACTTGGACCATGTGTTTGGCGTAAATTGGTTTAATAGTCATTATGGATTGACTCCTGAGGTAAATGCTAATGAGAAGGTAGTTTATGATAGTGCTCGTGCAGTAGCTATGCAGTATGGCCTACAGATGGATTCATTAGTAGCTGCTGAAGTAGGTTTAGTAGCAGAAACGTCATTCCGTTTTGGTGAGGTATTTTTTGAGATAAGATTTGCTCCAGGTCATTCTCCTGGAAGTGTTTGCTTTTATAATAAAGAAGAGAAATATGTCATTGCTGGAGATGTGCTTTTTCAAGGAAGCGTAGGTCGCACGGATTTGCCGGGTGGAGATATGGATACGCTTATGCGTAGTATCAGCGGTCAGCTGCTGACTATGCCAGATGAGGTGATTGTATACTCAGGACATGGTCCACTTACCACAGTGGGACAGGAGAGAGAGTCTAATCCATATCTGTAATTTAGGGTATAAAAAAGCTCGCTCTATGTGTATAGAGCAAGCTTTTAATTTTATAAATATGTTTTAATTAGGGTCTACTGAAAATCTCAGAAGGGTCCAATATGGCTTGTTTGCCAATAGAAGACGTATAGGAATACTTCGATATGCAGGAAATAAGGCAGATTGGATTCTTCTGTGACCACATTTTGCCAAATAGGCAAAATGAAAAATGCACGCATTTTAAGGGTTTAGGTAAATTACTTTACATTTCTATTCCAAGAAATTAACTTTATTTTAACGTACCATATTAATCACAAATAACATAAGTCGTTCTAGTTCTTTTTTCAGTAAACCCTATTTATTTCTGATCTTTGAATGCGTCTATATCAAATAATATGCTGAATCTAATAGTATTCTGTAATGGGTGACGACTTGTGAAAGGCTGTAAGTAAGCGGCATCTATTTGAAAAACTTTATACTTCAGACCTGCACCAAATGTAGCGTATCTTCTAGCTCCCTTAGTTTCTGCCTCATGAAAGTAACCAGCTCTGAGTGCAAATTGCTTTGCGTACCAGTATTCTGCACCTATAGAAATAGTGAATTCTCTTAGCTCCTCACCAATACCTCCTGGAGCGTCACTAAATGAGGATAGCATACCTTGGATTAGTGGTGCATCTTGAGGTTCTCTTCCGTCTATAACCTTACTGCCATCTGCGTATACCGAATCTTGCGTGTTATCAACAGTCTGCACGTAAGTATACCTTGGAGTAGGTACTAGTAGTTTATTAAAGTCTACACCAAACCCTATTTCATTGTATTCATCTATCTGTGTTTTCCAAAACGTACCTAGTCTAAGATTGACAGGAATAAAATCCCTATTAGCTTCTGTGGTGTAAGTGATTTTATTACCTATGTTACTAATGTTTCCTGCTACGGTGAAGTCAAAGTCCTTTCCTCCTATTTTAGTGTCATTCATGTACGTCATGGATATATCTCCAGCACCTGCGGTACCTGCTTTTATCTCAGATCCACTGCTGCCTACTTGACCTCTAGCTAGGTCAGAAAATACAAATCTAAGTGCGATACCTAGTGAGAGGTTTTCAGATAGTTTACGAGCATAGGCACCATCTAGAGCAAATTCTTTTGGCTCATAGTTACCAGTAGCGTTTCCTTGCTGATCTGTAAACTGTATATCTCCCAGAGTGAAATAGCGTAGTGACATAGCTACCGTACTTTTATCATCTATTCTTTTGTAACCACTCATATAGTAAAACCATATATCTGGTACCAATTGACGAAGCCAAGGTGCCGCTGATATGGCTATACCTGCGTCTCCCTCTATAAAAGCGAGCTTAGAAGGATTCCAGTGTATGGAGTTTAC